>Ga0126342_10000500_pt1 | contig 43398 bp, 37 predicted proteins | sample Cyp1metagenome_FD_92528 | JGI IMG/M metagenome (GOLD analysis project Ga0126342, IMG submission 92528) | Coral microbial communities from Lord Howe Island, Old Settlement Bay, Australia - Cyphastrea 1 metagenome | ecosystem: Host-associated > Invertebrates > Cnidaria > Coral ...
CTGCTTGCAAATGAAACTCGCAGAATGCAACTCGGCTCAAAGCGGCCATCAAACTTGCATTATTTTTGGACGTGTGCCATGTCGAGCTGGGAGTTAAATTTTCCCCCATATCCACACTTACTATCCCTTACCATCCTTTTTCCTTCCATCGATTTTCACTACCCTTGACATACTTTTAGCCAATTTGTTGGTCCTAGGTGGGCTCGGGAGCATCCGGATGCAGCCACCAGTGCTGTGATTGCCAAAGCCTTGAACATGTGAAAAACTTCAATGGGAACCAGTGCAAACAAGGTTCCAGCTGCGTTCTTAGACGCATGCACCACTCGCGGGGGTATCGCTGAGCAAGAAAAAAACGGCGATGGATGGGATGCCTGGGTGTAATCAATCATGATTATGGGATATTATGGGTATTACTGTATGGACAACATGGTTTATTCTCTTCACACCTCCCGATCCAGATGCTCAATGCAAAGGAGCTAGTTGCCATCATAATTGCATATATATTATATATTTTATATTACATATTATATATTGTATATATATATACTATATATATTATATATTATATATATTTATTATATATCATATATTGTATAATATATTATATATTATAAATTTTATATTATATTATATATATAGTATATATAGTATATATATATTATATATTATATATTATATATAGTCTATATATATATTATAGTATATATATAATATTATATATATATATTATATATTATATATTATATATTATATATTATATATATTATATATTATATATATTATATATTATATATATATTATTCATATTATATATTATGTATTTTAATATATATATATATAATATAATATATACTGTATATATATATATATTCAGTAGGTGGATAAATGGATTTACACATGTCATGTGCATGATGTGTGTATGTGTGAAGCTTGGCCTCTAAGTACATGAGCCAAGTAATACCCACTGGCGTGAAAGCCAGAACATCAGCAAGGAGTAATTCAAATGCGGGAAGAGAGCAATGTGTTTTGCTGACTGTTCAAGTGTGTCGGATTTTTGCCTGATGATTATACATCGGATATTTTGCCCATATATTTGAATATCTGGATTGTTGCCTGATGCATTCATCGTTTGTCTCACAAGACTCGCAAGGTGGATGTTGGCCCTGTGCTCAGCAGATGAACAGCTGGGCCGCCGGGCCCTGAGGAGGGCCCTTGAAGAGGGGCCTTTACCGCTGAAAGGCGCAGGAGATCAAAGCATCCCAATTTATCATAAATGGGCGGTATAAACATGTATAAACCATGAATGTTGATTAGGGGTGATTAGGGTAGTTTCTTTTGTTGCTTTATGTTGCTTTACTAGCAAACATGAAATTGGAGATCAAAGCAACAAAAAATATGTGTACAATGAGGATTGAATAGAACCATTGTGAGATAAATACACAAAACATATCATATCCTATTTTGGTGTCTGGGAATGCGGAGACCCTAATGGGTAAGTTCAATGGGGAAAGGATGATGAAGAGGATTTAGGGGTCCCCCAGTTTTTTGTTTATTGGTTTACAAAACAAAGATTTATCCACCATAAATCCCATCGTCAGCATAATGAAATAAACAACAGACACCCAGCCTTTGGGGGGAGGGACCAAACACATTTTTGTTGACCCATGCCTATTCAACAGACTCTTGGGTATGCCCTTGCCAGCTGTAAGCTGGATGAGCATAGCTCGGCGAGGCCCAAGATTGTAGGCGGTTAATACCCCAGGAAACGAACATGCCCAGAAAATGGAGTTGGAAGATTGTTATTCAACACTTTAGCCACATTCCATGGTACCTCAGTGTCAACGTCCATCAACGTCCCTTGCAACGCATCTATCACATCGCCAGAGGTGAGCACCTGGCAACCCACATCTAGATACTGTATGGGGATTCAACCCCCCAAATAGTTAGTAAGCCCTAATAAGGTGCTTGGGGTTCACCTTGGCGGCTAGTGAAATCCATTTAAATCCGAGTCCATCAGAGGCTGGGGCCACCTATGACTGCAATTTTCTTTGCATTTGTGCCTGGGAGCCCAGAGCTTGGGCTAGTGATTCCATGTGGAAGAGGGGTGGAAGTCCCATGTGAGAAGAGCCACTACAATTGTGTTGATAAGAATCATAATTATGAAGTGACAAGAAGAAATTCTAATCATTGATAGTACTAAAAAACTGATAATATCGATATCTACAGTCCATTGTTCAGGCTACGAGATCCATAGCCAGAGGGTGACTTGAACGACTCAGGTGTTGGGCGATCGTACAGCATACAGCCTATGCAAGGTGAGCTCTGGCGCTGGCTTAGCTGGAAATCTGGGAATCAACGAGCTGAGAACATCCACAGCGTTTACAGGAACAAATTTCAGTTATGCATGTAATAGCATGTATAAGTGGGTGATATGTTAAATATATGTCTCGATTTATGAAAGGCTAATTATTTCCTTTGCCAGTATCATGATTGTATTCAATGCAAAGTCAATGGCCACATCTACTGGCCCTTTCCCAAGGCCATTGTTTTTTGCTGTCTTTGGGTTCCTCAATGTTTGGGCCGAAAGATGCAGAAGAAAAACAAACAACTTTGTTAACCGCGAAGTTTAAACCAATCACCACAGTGGTTACCTTCTTTTTTTCATAACCGAGTCTTTAAAAAAATCGTCACCGTAAGCCAAGTGGCTTGGATGTATCATGCTGTGCACCTGTCCTTCATCTGCCAAAGCTCATCCATGAAGGGGACGGCTTCTCCTATTTGGATTGTCGTATCATTGGTTCATTGACCAGTTATTTTTGATAAGAATGATACCTACCAAATTAGGTTGTTCCTATCAGTGAAATTCTCAATATGTTGGAAGTATCACCATTTTGTTTGTTGAACTATTGTTTGCATCAAACCACGACTCCAGAGTTGTTGTTTCACCACTTCAAACATCACTGCGCAGGAAATGAGTAATCAGATGAAGCTGACCCATTGTGTCTGGATCTCAACTTCAAAACCACCAGCGCCTGTTCAGCCGGAAATCGGAGGGTTTTTATGGGGTCAGCCGCCGGGTCAAAACGCCCAGCCGCCGCCGCTTTGCCCAGGTCAATGGTTTTGTGGCATCACCGAGTGATATGCCAACGTGCGCCGCGAAGCGCGAAGCAGCAGTGGTCGGGTCCAACTAACAGCAGGGCCCTGCATGGCCCTGCCTGGCTGGTCGGTTCAAAGGTTAAACCAAATGCCATAAACCGACCATTTGGGGGCGGTTGAAAAAAGACCCCATTTATGGTGATATTGGGGATGATTTATACAGTAAATGGGTTTTCCACATTCCTGTCAGGGTCTATATTAATTGTGAAGAATGGTATTTCTTAAGGTATTTCTACAATGAGATTACATCCAAGGAGAGGGAAAGAATTTGGAAGAAGGGCGGATAAGCAGCTTGAGCCTTAAATCCTGTGATGATGCAGTAGGTGGCTTAAGAATCAACTGATGGCTGCATGCTCACAGATGTCGCTGCAGAAAGCCTTAGAGGTATGGGCAGCTGGGCTGCCAGGGTTTCATTGTTTTGGATAAAGAGTCGGGTCCTGAGGTGTCTTGACGGCCGTGACAAGTATGGCAGGGGCGTTTTTTTTGTTCAGGGCTAGATTGAAGGAAGGTTCTGGAGGAGGGTCCGCAAAAATTCTTCATATAGTGTTGATATTATACTATACGCATGTGCATACACACAAAAATGATTAAACAATGAAAATGTATGTATATATATATATTATATTATATATATGTCATGTATATTATGATCGTAAATATGTACATGTATGTATGAGTTTGCATTAAAACAAACTGGTCCAGGACTTCCCATGGTAAATATTTACAATATGCATTGTATGTGTACATAGTTGTGATGCATCATGATTCTGCATAGGTCATCATTGGGTGTTTTATCGGATGCTGACTTGCACCAATGACCGACACTGAGGCACAATGTCATTTCTGCGGGTACTACACCTTTCATGCAGGCGCTGAACCACACATTTTCATACATTGCGGACATGAGTGATGAAAGGAATCATGCATCATGGTTGGTCGGTTGGTTCTTCACTGGGATTGTTCTATGGCAGTCACAAATCATAGGAATTATGGACAATGATCTCATAAATGTCCCCGTTTGCAGGGCTTGATGTTGGACGAGAGGTGCTGCCATGAGTCATTGTTCAAATAGCTAAATGATCATTAAACATGGACCCCAACCAAAAACATGTGTGTTTCAGTACCCAGTGCAGTTTAATGGTAATACTGGGATCTGTTTCATTTTTTAAATGGTGGACCACATCCAAAAGTATCCCAGTTTTTTCCCCTGCCAGGTGAGGGTAATTATGCCACGGGGATCACTGACAGCAATGTTTTATTCCTTTGCCCACAGCGGCCCAGCTTTTTGGTGGGATAAACATATCATTCGAAATATCACTGGGCTATTGATTATCCCACCCAAAATTATAATCATGATAATCATCTATAATCATCTATAAAATTGAGCTATTTTGATGTTCACTGGGCTTCCATGATAATCCATGGTACAGTATTGACTCATAGCCAGGCTGCAGATTTTCGACACCGGCGCAGGTTCGTGCTGTGGCCTTCCAGCATGTCGAGGACACCCGTGCTGGGACGGGATCAACCTATCAGTTTTTTCAAAGTTTGTCTAAGAAATAGTGATGTGGTGTTTGTGCACATTTCTATAGGAGTTGCTCCATGAACTTAGTGACTTAGTGCTGTAAAGTTGGAGTGGTGGATCTATTTAGATGGCCAAGTATTAGCCAAACTTGGATTGTACCTCCTGAGGTCCTGAACCTAACCGCAAGTACGTGCATGTGGTGACTGGGCCTTTGAAACCGTTGGTGAAAGCAAATCAACAAGAAATATCAAGATATATATATATATATATATAAAAGTGACATTTTGCACCAGACATGGCAGGCTTTGCTCGATGCACTATGCAACAACCGCCCTTTGCCGAGCATTTGTGGCAGCCTCAAAGGAATAGGTCGATCAGTAGTGCAGTCACGAAAGCAGTGGCCGAAGTCAATTGTTTTCTTCACCATGTTCCTACTACATATATACATATATTATATTAAATGTTTTATTTTATCTTATACATTATATATTATATATTATATTTTATTTGTTATATTTTATATATTATACATACTCTAGATTATATATTATAATTTATATATATACAGTTTAAAATATATATAACATATTATATATATAATAATAATTATAATAATATTAATAGTAATCATAATAATAATTATAATAATGATAATAATAATAATATATATATATATATATTATCATATATATATATATATGATTTATTATATACTATATATATATTATATAATATATAGGTTTCTTTTATATATAATATTATATATATATTACATTTTATATATTATATATAATATATATATATATAACATATATCATATATAATATATAACATATATATAATATATTACATATATATATATATTCTATTAAACATATTCTATTACATACATCATGGATGGTGAATCTTCGCACAAACGAGCAAGCACGGGCACACTGGGCCAAGGTCCAGGTGAGATGGGTGAACTCATCGACACACCTGCAGGGGCAGAGAAGCTCAAGGGCATGAGGCCAACCCGGGCAACCCCAATAGCTGGATGGTTTACCCTCTGGTAAACATACAAAAAGCTATTGAAAATGGCCATTTATAGTGGATTTTCCCATGAAAAATTGTGATTTTCCATAGTTATGTCAGTTTACCAGAGGGTATTTTATTGAAATCCATCTTGAATGGCTATTAAAAATGGGAATATTAATTGAATATTATATGATTTAACGGTGATGTTATCGGATTTTATGGGATTTAATGGAAGTTCATGGGATTTACCCTCTGGTAAAACATACAAAAAACTATGGAAAATCATAATGCTATTAATGGGTAAATCAACGAACTTTCTATGGCCATGTTCAATTGCTATGTTAGTTTTCTAGCTAGAAATGGATGGTAACTAGGGGTACCCCCATGACTGGATGGAAACTTCTTCCTATAGAAGGGGATGGTCATCAACCCAATATGGGATGGATGGTCATAACCCATATACAATGTTATGACCGTGGCACTTTTTGATTCAAAAAATCAGTTTGATCCACTGGTTGATCACAATTGTCCCACACGTAGTTTTTGTTAAATGCCTTTGTCAATGCCTGACCTAAATGGATATGGATTAATATGAAAAAATCCCCCAGCCCACAGATGGTCGTTTCAAGTGCATACGCACCATCCCATTTTTGTGTCACCCAATTGTGACCATTGTGACATATTGTGACCCACCCATCGAAGTCTCAGAGTATCTCAGCATATCTGCAGCGCACACTGTCGCAGGGGTGTGTGCATCAAAGTGGCCAACCGCAAGGCCACGGGCAGCCGATCATGGCCGATCCCATCCAGAATCCATGTTGTAAAAAGTCACATGGGTATGGATCAATACCTATTAATGCCATTTTTCGGGGGATGAACATCCATTTACCAGCTATTTTGATGTTCACCAGGGGTACAAGGTTTTGACACACTGCCACATCTTAACAATTGGAGGTGTTTGATATTAGGGGGAAGGGATTGTAATCGCAAGTTGGATGTGTAAATATATATGTAAATTGCATTTGAATTACGAACCAGCTTGGAATTCAGAATTTCCAGTTGCAGGTGTTGGCACTGATCTACTGATCTGGCGTGTAATTTCGTCTGTTTGGACAAACTTCACGCCAGCATGCAATCAACAGGTGGACTTTGGCTTTATGGTCCCAACCTGAGTTTGAAGCTAGGTTCCACTGTAGTCTTTTAGATGGGAAGTCGGGGCATAACCGTTATAATCATGTCTAGCCATGTTTGTTGCATGTTGAAGTCTTGTGAGTTGGGTATGGGTCAAAATTAGGTACCCCAATAATTGGATGGTTAATACTAAACTAGACTAACATCTGTGGTCCCCTAGGTCTTCCATTTTGACCCACATCCAGTTTGATAAGCTGTTTTTTTCTTGCATTTATTCAATTTGATTCCGTGTGCCACGGTATTGATGCAGTCGGAGTCTTCCTGCATCACCGGCTAAGGATGGTCCACTGCGTGGCAAGATGATTTCGGTGGATGAGTCGATGGTGCACCTCTCGCAGGGGTTCAACAATTGGATGGGGGAAATCCCAAGATGTAATGATTGTAATGCATATAGTACAATTGAGGTCTGGCATGCTTAATGTGATTTGTTTGGGTAACTAAGAAAAGTTGGCTCGATGCAGTCAGATATGCAGTCAGATATGTAGTTAATTGCTAAATTGGGATGATTGATGTAGAGAGTTAGACACCATTATCGAACTGTTTGTCAACTTCATGTCAGTGTTTAATACCTGTCACGATAGGTCCCCTTGTGTGTTTCACATCCAACGGGGCAGACTGGTGCGGCGCCTGTTTCTTTGTTGGGACTGTTGATGTTTGCAGAAAGGTTTTTAGGGATCTAGGGATGTAGATACACACTCTGGCAAAATTACTTCATCATGCTTTATATATACATATATATATGCATATATATATATATATATATATATGTATATATATATATATGTATATATATATGTATATATATGCATATATATATGTATATGAATTTATATATATATGTATATATATATGTATATATATGTATATATATGTATATATATACATACATGTATATATATATAGGATTGCAATGGATTAGTTACATAGGAGTAGCTTGCAGTTGAGGGAATCGCCCCAGTGCACTTAGGGCAGTTGTTTTTGTTGGAGTGTCCTAATCATATATTCCCGTGGCTGGCGCAACCGCGCGGAATCCCTACCTATGCTCCATGTATAGTATATTTACCTACATTTGGGAGGTTTCGGGGTAGATTACAATGTATGGCACAGAATATGGGTAATGGCCCACATATGAATAGTGGTCAATGTTTGTCTCAGTTTTTTCCCGCATGTAGTAACCAGGGTGGCATTGTTGTTTGCCAGAGAGTTGTTCCACGTCATTTTGCAGCGTGACTCACACCTCCGAGGTGCGTCCGGTGGCTCATGATGAAGAGAGCAGTGCTGGAGGCTGCTGGGAACTGAAGATGTCACCAGTCAAACTACCGGGTTAAAAAAGGCACTTAAAAATTTAACCCCTGGAATGCGGCACCAAATGCGGAGCTGCAAGTTAGGTGTGTTTTTGGCATGTTTTGGCCACATAGTCGTTCAATATTTCACTCCCGATTCCCCATTTGGATCCATTTGGCATTTTGATTGTGTGCTTCAGCATAAAACTGGATGATTGGTGTGTACCATCGTTGTTGCTGGGTTTGCCATATTCTCATGATAGAACTGGTTCTGAAACTTAGGAATAGATAGGAGTAGTGGTTGGGATTGGTTGAGGTTTGTTCGTCGGTATATCACCAATCAACAGTATGGATGTGGGTGAGAGTTTCCATCCGAAGTAACCACAGATTTCTATAATATTTTTTGGTCGAAATACTGAGGTTTTAGCAACTTCAGAGACCCATGCCCAAAGACCACTAAGTTGCTGTGAAACACTCAAAACAACAGGCGAATAACTGAAATTATAATGAATGATGTTCTCACCCGGTTGATAACCCAGTGGCGAGCAAGAGGGTTTCATTACTGTTGGATGCTTAAGTTTGAGACCTGTTGGGTGGTCATGCTTCAGGCCCATATCAGTGAAGGGTCAATGCAGAATCATAGCAAAGTGTTCAAAGGACGCATAAAGAAACAAGGATCGTGTATGTTTACCAAAGTTTACCCATATATATATATAAAGTATGAAAATATACATTTGATAATTGTTGCGTAAATGTTGGTGCATATTTGGAGCATTTGGGATGGATATCGCACGTCGGACAGCTTGTGTGGGGGCGTTTTCACAGACCTCCCCCGACCTGCTTTTTTTGGGCTGATTGTCCTTAATGTGGTAAACCCAACCATCCCCAATATCACCATAAATGGGTGGTAACCACCCCCAAATGGTAGGTTTATCATTGGGTTTACCACATTACTTGGGGTGATAGTCAGAACTTGCTCATCGCATGATCCAGAAGAACGATAGATAGCGAGATGGGGTACCCTGAATATCCACTGGCTTGTCACAATATTGAATCTGGTTCAAATTGCCATAATTGGGGTACAGCACCCAGTCTTGGACACATCCAATAATTACCAATTTTCTTGCTTAAATGATGTTCAAATTGTTGTTGAATCCCAGATTGTTGGGAGTAAACTCTCCATGATTGATGCTAAGCTGCTAAATTCTCAAACCCCTTGGTTTATCCATTGCCATGTCTAGATCATTGGGTCAGGAGGATGCAGCACCGGCACCTGCGGTGTTGGTGGCACTTGCGCTTCTGGAAATTGTGGGCAAAGTGGTGTCAGCGACAGCAAGGCCGCGGTTCTTACCGACTGGAGGTTGGTTAGATCGTCGGTTTCATGGGTGGTTGGATGATGTTCGCTTGGTGCTTCAACCATTAGGTTGGATGATAGTGACTACCCTCTGGTAAACTAACGTAACTATGGAAAATCACCATGTTTAATGGTTAAATCCACTGTAAATGGCCATTTTCAATAGCTATGTGTGTTTTGCATGTTTTTGCTTTGTATCGATGATGCGGGATGATCGATCCCTAGCCATCTGCACTTGGCCAGGCCCCAGTGGCACTTTCTTGGCAAACCAGAGCCAGACTAGATTATAACATATTATAACGACATCATCACAACATCACTACATCCCAGAACGGCCAAAAATCCTGCTCTAAAGCTTTTACATCTTGGTGAATTATTGTAATGCATACACGGCATAATTGGCGTGACGGTGAGAAACCCAATTGTTTAAACCTTCCATGAACAATGATGGCAACAACCCATTTAGAGTGATTTTTGGGATGATTCAGTCTTGGGTTTGCCAGATTATATAATATTCATTAGATACCCATTATAATTATAAACCTAATCCCACTGATTCACCATGAAAGTAAGTTAATCCATAAATCCCATTCATCAATATACATTAAATCCACTTAAAGCCCATAAATATACATTAAATCAAATCCCAGATATAATCTCAGTATATCCCATAAATAATCCCAGTATATCATCAATATCATCCCATAAACCTCTTTCTGTTCACATTTGCATGTTGCCTTGGTCCTGGAAATCAGGCCAGCTGCGAGGGTGGAAGTTGTGCCAGCGGAAGCTGCAAACCAGGAGACAGGGCAGTGTTTCAGCTGGTCCGGTCATAATGTGGGAGTTTCGTTGGAAATCCACCCAGTAATACTTCCCATAGGATCCATGTATGGTATATATGGTAACATTTACCATGAATATACCCCAGTCATGTTAGCATTAATATACCAGCACCATGGATACTATGGGCTTATTCACCCATTATTTGTGGATTTCCAGTAAGGGATGGATGATAATAAACCCTATTATGCCATATTATACCCTGTCTGACCCTAGCAGTGGCACATGTGATGCTTCAATGGGACTTAATAACCAACCATACTACGAATGATAACTGGAACCATTGTGGGATATATAACCAAGATATACCAAGATCATTATATGGGTGTGTCACAAAATTGGGTTGCAAAATGATGATCAACCCAGAAAATTTAGGTGTGTTCATTGTATTTTCATGTATTTTCTGACAATCCCAAACATTGATTGACTGGCAAAAAGATATGAACGATAGAGCGGAGAATGATATGATCAATCATGGTGTTGAATAGCTGGATGATTTTAAGTTACGGCCGCAATGGCTCACAGGTTGAAACCACCAACTAGATGTCACTAAAAGATACTAAAAGCGAAACATGCGACGCTTAAAAGGATGGATCAAAACTTCATGACCCTAAAGTTGAATGGATACTGTATAAATATAATATATACCTAGGTCCACCGAAAGACGTTTTTTGGGCGGTTCGTGTTTTTGATCGTATTCGTGTGACACAGATTTGGCTTCATTTGTTTGTGCTTTAGTGTTGTTTTTTTTTTTTAAGATTTGGTGTTGTGTTCTTGGTCTCAAATTATAGTCTGCGTCGTTTGCGTCATGTTTTGGGCGCGCGTCGTGTTTTTTGGCGATACAAAAAAAGACATCGACTGTTGACCAGGTATGTATAATATATAGTATGATAGATACAATACAATACATATTTATACTATTTATACTATACGGAACGCATTACTTTTTTGTTTAACGCAGTACTGTTCTTCAACAGGTCGATACACCTCCAGTCACGGACAGTGGCAACCCATCCGGAACAACAGAGGAGATATATACACTCGCTGCCACATCTGCCTTTGTTCAAAATTGGTGAGCTTTAAAATGGGACGCCAGTATGTCGGATACTGATGTGTTTGAAATTGCTGACAATGATGAGGCGCGTGCGGCATATAATGAAATGAAACTGCTTCAAGGTTCCTTCGAAAAAGAGAAAAAAGGCAGGATACCCGCCGCATTCGAATTCTGGCGAGCGGGGAAGATGTCTGCAACCACCCTGCCGCCCGGTGAAGATCAAACAAGTCATGCTGCTGCCAAACTTGAAAGCAGCCAACAGCCAAGGCTGCTGCAGCAAGGGACAGGTTGGCAGAATCCATTGCTATCCACAGTGCAGTTGACATGTTTCAATGACAGCACTTGTGAACCCAAACGGCGGAGGAGAACAGACCTCATTGAGCGCTATGTGTGCTGCTGTGTGTTTGGTTCTCTACATAATGTTCATACCGAAAGAGGTAGAGCGCGTATGAAAAAAGCTGTGTGAGCGTGTCCTTCAGCACCTGAAAAATGCAGCGTACATTTTTTCATTTCTGTGCGGCTCTCTTTTTGTTAGATTGCGTATGTGTTGCGCTGGACAAGCCATCATCCATGAAGTGAAGATTCCCAGCTTGCTCAGTAGAGCTGAATGTTCAATGTTCAACATTATTTTTTTAATGATTGCTTGTTGAGTGCATGTGTAGACGATGGCAAAACCAAAAACTTGCGCTTACATTCCTTTGCACTGCCTTGTTAAGCCGATCCACATTGTGTATGGGTAACGCTGAAGTGAGAACAATTGCACTATTTTCTTGTGTGGCAACCTTTGCGTTTTGTTGATCATTGATCGCTGACAATGGCAGCTGCGCTCAAGGCGTGTGCAACACAAGGTGATAAGGAAGGTGCAATCAGCCCTGAGTTGGTGGTCGTGTATGTGCTCTTGAAGCTTGGTTTTTGTAACTTTGTGTAGGAGCTTGCAGAGCAGCAGCCCCAAAGCCTCCTTGACTATATCGAGGGTCGTTGGTGGGGTGGTAAGGCAGAGCTTGCTCAGTTTGAGGTGTGAGCAACATTGTTCTGTTCCTACATAGCTGCATCATCTGATGCAGTTTCGTGATCACACAGGACGGCAAATTGTTCGTGTGGCCTCACTTCACGGAGGAGACATAGTGCTGTTGAACATCATTGTCTGCGTGTTAGCATGTTTGTGGTGATTATATATGCCAGGTGCCCATCGTGATGCCCACAGAGTGGACCGATGGCAACATGTGGGAAGGGCTTCCATACACAGCTGATCGCGCGGCTATTGAGGTGGGATGTGATCTGTGCCCTTCCCATCCCTGTTTGTCGTGTTGACCGTTTTCTGACAAGCTGAAGCAAGGAAGATGGAGGGGTATCAGTTCCACGTTCGCCTACGCAAGTGGAGCAAGGAGTGTAAAAGTTGTACGAGCATGGAAGCATGCTTTTGCTGATGTCTGAATTGCCATGTGTGTTTGCTTGCAATGTTTTCTCATACTCTTGTGTTGTAATTTCATGTATGCTTGCAAATATCACGCCTGGTTGCGACATGCTTTATGTCAAATTTTACGGCAACATCGTGGTTCCTAGGATATGGCGACCAGCCGGGCGGGGCTGTATGTGATGCTATGTCATTGTGCATGTGTTTTTGTTGCTGCACGGCGTTCTTCAAAGTTTCTCTTGTTGGTGATGGCAGCCAACAAGCCGGCAAGGCCCAATCTCTGCATTTTTCTTTAAAGCGCGAACATCTTTTTTTATTTGCAGATGCCCATGGATTTATCCTCTCGGGTAGAGCTTACGAGCACGTTGTGATCGCGGCTCGGACATCTCCATAAATTGAATGAAACGTTGTTGTTGCGAGCCTTGTGCGAGTAAAAACGAACAGTTAAGTCAGTAACGTGATTTCAGGTATCATTTTAGCAATAATATAGTTCTTATTTGAATATATATATATATATATATATATGTTAAAAACAAAATTTCAACGTTGACAATGTGCACATATGTATTTATTTTTGTATATACACCTAAAATAAAAATGTTTAGTTAGTGTATGAAATAATTCATGGAATATACTTATATAATCTTATATATATGATGTGTATAGGTGTATATATATATATGTTTACATACATATATATATTATATTATTTATTCATTTGTCACAAATAATCATCATTCAGTGTGCCATGCCGTAACATTCTGGAGTAGATAAAATATGGAAATTTCAAAGAACACCCACTAAAATGGAAATATCATTGAAAATTTCATACACTATCTTCAGGGTGATTATATATGTATAATCCATGGAGATCATGAAAAATCCATCATGATAAAGGGAATCCCTCCCAACCCCTTAAATGGGGGTGGCGAGTATCTGTGGACTCCAAAAGTTGCCATTCACGACAGGAAAGGGATGCGACCCCAGCACCTGCGACGAAGCGGAGCGGGGCTCCTCAGAGGGTGGTAATGACCAATTTTGGTCATCCATAAAAGGGACAACAGTGTGGGATACCAGATGAGCCAATGTGTCACTTCGGTTTTTTTTCCATGTCGACCCAAATCCGACCCTTTGATGTTTTATGATATGATTGTATCCAAGTCCAAGTGACCTTTTCCAGGAGGTGAAACATAAACAAATTAAACGGGTCGCATTGAGTGGCCTGGTATAGGTGCGTTAGATGCTGAAAATTGACTTTGGTGATTTTTTGGGTATCTAGCATAGGTGTAACATATTATTGTATCGTGAAGGAACCCGTCCTCCCCCGTCATAAAGAGGTAGGGATATATCGCAATTCTGCCCATAAAGTCACAGATCACTTCCACTAAAAATTTGGTGAAAATCGAAGTCTCGACTTGGAGATGTATTCCAACATATGATTATCATGTTTTTCAGATTGCAGTGTTAGTGGTGGGTAAAACATCAAAACAGTGTTCTGCAAACCCAGATGCGCATTGAGATTGGAAGTAGAATAGAAATGTGACATACATCAGCCTGTCAAGATACACCACCTTGAAACTAGGTGGTTTCAAGTACGATTTATATAATATTCTATCCTGTTCTGCTGGGTTTGATGATTCAAATTGACCCATAGATTTTACTCATACCAAATGTATATATTAAATGTATGGAATTTGTTATGTAATATTATTATCCATGGTTTGGCATGGGTGGCTGAATAAGGAACCAGATCCATTCTTTTGATTTTCGAAAATGTTTCGCACGACCACCTGAAACGGTACCAAAAATGGTCGTGCTGCAGGTGCAAGATAGATCCAGCTTTTGTGGATGAGATCCTGAACATTCACAGTGTGAAGGCGCAGAGGAATTTCAGTGGCGTCACTTATTTTTGAACCAGGTTTTCATTTTGACCGCCTTTTCTTTGGTCACTGAATTGCTTGAAAAACTGATGGAAGATTACCAGGGGAATGAATCCCAATCAAATCAGGATCTGTTTCACAGTTTTTGGTATGAACGTTGCCAAAGAGGCACTGCCGGAAGAGACATGACAGTTTGTCTTAGCTATGCGGTTGATACTTAAATTTGCGTCAAAAAATGAGACCAATTGTGTGGTGTTTGAGACCCAAATTTTCAGGTGAGTTGGTGGTTTCAAACATGTTGCAGTCGTTTATTCGTCCATCCTACCAGTACCTGGGAGAAAGATTCCAATCGACGCATACATACATGCACATACATTATTTTATGTATTAATGTATATCATTGTATATCTATATATCCATCGCTGTCTGTATATGTAAATGTAGATGTAGATGTATAGGTATAGGTATAGGTATATGTATATATATATATGAATATATGAATATATGAATATATGAATATATGAATATATGAATATATGAATATATGAATATATGAATATATATATATATGAAAATGTTTTGTATATGTAAATGTACTGGTATATGTATGTATATATATATATATATTTATGTATGTGCATGTGTATGTGTATGTGGATGTGAATGAATATGTGTATATATGTATGTATATGTAATATGTATACATGTATATATGTATACATTTATATATGTATATATGTACATATGTATATATGTATATATGTATAAATGTATATATGTATACATGCATATATGTATATATGTATAAATGTATATATGTATATATGCATATATGTATATATGTATATATGTATATATATGTATATATGTATGTATGTATGTATGTATGTATGTATGTAATGTTATGTATGTATGTATGTATGTATGTATGTATATATGTATATGTATATTTGTACAGATTTTTGGTGTGGACCATTTGCAACTCAGCTGTGCGCCAGGTCTCTTCGATGGATGCAGAGCATGCCGAGTGTTCCAAGACCTTGCGGGGCTTGGTGGAGAAGAGGCGAGCTGGAGTCTGAAAGGGAAGAAATGCCCGATAAAATAGAGCTGTTCATGGGAAAATCATTGGAAAACGAAGGTTTTCATGGGAAAAGTGACAGGAAGGTATGGGACGATGTAGGAACATATGGGATAAATGAATAAGATGAAGGCCTTTCATGTGTGGTAAGGCCAAGAGTAACCATCCCTAGTATCTCCACAAATGGGTCCTTTTTTGACATGTAGACCATCCCAATTTGGTAGGTTAGGTTTATTGCTGGGTTTACCACATATCATTCTGGGGATTGGTTATGGCTTTTACAAGTAGGCTACCAAAAATTCACATGCTTGAACAAATGGTGTTTTTCCCCATGTCATGGTTGGTTCTTGAAACCCCATTTTTTGCACAACCCCAAAATGTTTTTTTCGTGTTGGTGATTTATATTTTCCCCACTCGATCCCAGAATTTACCCAGAAATATATACATATATGACCATATTAATCACCATGAAGATTCTGAAGATGTGAAGTTGATGGCCCTTTTTTTTTTGGGACCAGCTTGGACAAACCAGGTAGACATGAATTTGCCCAACCTTCTCCCAGGTCAAAGGAGTCCTTGCAGGTGAGGCTTTTTGTGGGTTTTGTCGTCAGGGATTCTCCATTGGACCACCGGATCCGGGACATTCCAGGACCAAACCAGGCTTTTCAACTGGGACCTTTGGGAATATGTGGCTATGGATCAATACCTATGAAAATAGCATTTTTAGTGGGATGAACATCCATGAATCCCAGCTATGACTTGGGGTGAACAGAAGGTACCAGGGTTTATCTCCCCATCCCCATGTTATGTTCATAAGATTTTGAAGGAGGGGGTTACTAAGATTTGATCCAACTCATGAGATACTCATCTCAAACTCCTCTTGCCACGGTAATATCATGTAAATGGGTGTGTTGGTAAACCTAGGGTTCCTTTCTAATACATTCATCCTTTAAACAGTTGAAGTTATCGAAGATTAGCCCGTATTTGGGCATGGCCATGGGGTGAGGGCCAAGGCTCTTAAGTTTATTAAGAGGAGCGCCCAAGGTTCCCATATGCTCCACATCAGATGAATTTCATGCCTTCAATCTCAGACACCACGGACCCGTACGAATGCATACATTCCATCCATGGATCATTTGGAATTGATCATAGTCAAGATTGATGATAACTAAAGCTGAGTGGACAGACAGACGCCTTCTTTTACCAAAAAGACATGACAAACCCTTTCTTTTGCCACAAAGACTCTGACACAGTCTTGAGTCTTGGCTGAGCACCACACTTCAAGTGAAAACGAGGGGTCTCAGGGTCTGACATTCCAGAAGACATGAGCATCATGCCGTACCAATTCCTTCTGCAGGATGTGCTGGAGTGCCTTTCAGATCATTTCGCACATGAGGCAGCAGCTGAAGCTGTTTCATCCTTTGGAAGACTTCTCAAGCTGCAAACGCAAATGGGGTGTGGGTTTGCTACAGTATCGGGTGCAAGCTACCTTGCTTAGCAACATACATAAATGCAAAGAATTACATACATACATACATACATATATATATATATATATGTAATTACATTACACATATAACACATATATACACATATTCTGTTGATGTTTCCAAGTGCAACATTCCGATAGCGTTTGGTCATCCAGATGGGTCCCAATGGTTGGAAGCAGGACAAATGGAACGCTACTTGATTCCACCAAGCTGCACATCTTTCACTGGTTCACAGAATTGGATGATGGGAAAATCTGCTGGAAACCCCAGAAACCACTATAATTCATGGTAAAAAGATGTAAAAAGGTGGTAAAAAGATGTAAAAACAATGGTTTCCAGATGTTTTGCAACACAACCACTCTGGTTCGGTTTTTCAGCCTCCCCCGTCGCTACCGGTTCCGTGCAGGAAGAGCTCTTCGACGACTTCGGCTTCGGTGTGCATGTGAACGCTTGGGGCCTCGATGGCGTAGCTGGGAGCCAGGGAGAATTGTCCCAGGCTCAATGACTAGAAGTGTTAGTATGACTACAGGATGGGGCCCCCAAGATAGCTAAGTTGCCTTATAAGTGGCTGAATTCTATGGTTTATGGTAGATATAACTATAGTTAATGGGGAACTATCAACTAACAATATTTATGTCCTTTGACAATACGTATTTATTGATAGTCGTAGGCTAAATATTGATTGTTGATGATACATATTACTATCATCAACTATCAATATTTAGCATCAATACCATAGCCTCAAATTATCACCTGTCAACTATCAATATTTATCATCGTTTCTCTCCTGGATGGGTGAATGATTGGTGAATGATTAAGTTTTTTGTGTGCGAATGGAAGCCATGTTCCACTTTGGTGAATTCCATGATCTGAGATGATTTATAGTTATTTATAGATGTGGCGATTTGAGGAGACCAAGCCCCATAGTGTCTATGTGAAACAAAACATGTATATAAATGCAACTACTGTATAGAGTATTATATAGTTATTAATGTTGTGGTCTGAAATCCCAATTGGTATTCATGGAATGCGAAGGAAGAACGGGGAGATCTCATCAGTAACTGACCAGGACAATGATGTCTATGTGATGGAAGGTTGGTGATGTTTCAAGGAATTCACATTGCTGTATGGAGCTGGTTCAAAATTTGTATATTAGACATATATTCCATCTATCATCAAATTCAATTACGCATGATAGATAGAATTTACATATGACATCAAGTGAGTATAGGATAAAATTATCTATAGAATATCTATATCATTCTATATCTATGTGTCATACGTTGCTATTATGACTTGAGTTCTTTTGATATATCTCCCTTAAAACACGGAGGCACCAGTCCGGCCATCCTGGCTGAGGAGAAGCTTTCCGCCAGGAAGAGTCACGGCGACGAACATCGTCGCTTGCTTGAGAAGGCCGATCAGAATTGGGGGAAAGTGACGGTGATTATTGGCTATATAAGTCAATATATCAGTGACATATAGTGATATGTTGACTATCAGACCATCAGAATATCAGTGATAGTCGATATATCACTGTATAGTCAATATATCAGAATGTGAATATAGTGATATATTGAATATCTTGCATAATTCATATGATTCTATATGACTAAATAATGATAACTGACTGAGATATACTGAGATTATGATTTGATAATATTTGGTATATCATTGATAATAATTGAACATAATAGGACATGATAATGATTGAGATATTACATGAATCATCAGGTGCGAGACATTTCGATAGAATAACAAAGCATAGTGAACACACCAATTCATATGTTGTTTTTCCGTTTTTGTGGGGGCTGGGTTTCCAGTTTCGTAAAGTTTCACCATGGGACTATTGATGGTGACATATGGTGACATAATATATATATATATATATATTAATATAATTATATTAATGGATATGTATAATGGATATTATATATAATGGATATAATAAATATATATATATATATATATCGATTGGATATATATATATATAGTATACTCTATATATAATGGGATATCATTGAACATAACTAATTACTAAAAATCTAATAATGTCTAATCATTCAGTGATGGCGGCTTACAGCAGCAGTTTCAATTCTATTTGCGCCGGGTCGAGTTATATCTCTAAGTGTTGTTTGAGACGGTCCATTTTTTGCTGGCAAAGTTTGTAAAGAATCACCCCAGAACGGTGCAGCTTCAATTCTCTTTGGGGAGTGAACGGCACTGTAACGTCACTCCCCTTGCTCGGCCCAAAATCACCATGTTCTTAGTTGAATCATCATTCCTGGCTATTTATTGAATCATTGCTGGTTGAAATGCCATGCTAAACAAATACAATCTATATATTGTAATACGCATAAGACTTGAATATCATGGGACATCATGGTACATCTCCGAACTAAATGGAGGTTTAGAGCCGGGGAAATCAGCATGTTCAATGGAAAATCCCTGTCGGCCAGGTCCGGAGACAGCTGGGTAGTGCTTCTGCAACCATCTCTGCAGCTTTCATCAAGGAACTCCTGCAGGAGCCTGGACAAAATGCTGTGATTTTCACTGATTTTATACAGCGAAACTTGGGATAAGACTTAAATATAGTTTGGAGTCTAGCCAGGATGTAGCGATGAATGATGAAGACATACAATTAACATCAATTAACATCAATTAACCAACTTAAACACCAGGAACTTTAAGGTGCCTCTTCAATAGTATTGGTTGTTTTTTCCCCTCACAGGGGCCCAGTGTGTGCCATAGCGGCGCTCCAAGTCGTGGTCATCCCCGATGGATTAATCCCAAAAAGATGGAAGGTGGTGCCCCGTTCGATAGCTAAGTTGGTGCAAATAACTCCAATCACTATAGTATCACTATGGTATCACTATGGTATCACTATGGTTTATGTTACCTATATCTATAGTTAATTAATTGGGATTATAAACCAATTTACCACTAGTACCTGCACGAGGCGGGGCGGAAGTTGCCTTAGGAATATACTATAAAATCTTTGTCATCTATAGAACTTGCATGCACCATGCGCCAGCCAGGCCCGTGCGCGCGTGCCTTGTGCGAAGCTGTTGCACGGTTGTTGTCCAAGAACATGACCTGCGCACGGCCCCGGCGCGATGCAATGCCAAGCAAACACTTTCTTCACACTGCACACTGCAATCTTCACACCCCGCACTTCACACTTCACACTTGCACTTGACATTCCACACTTCATCTCATATCATCTCATCTGAGCTCTTCTCACCTCACCATCTGAGCTCTGTTCATCTCATTTCACCTCTTCTCATATGTCAGCTAAGTTCTACTTACCTATTTTCATTTCATCGGAGCACAGCTCTACTACAAAGCATGTCCTCTGTAGCTCTTTCACATAGAAGCTTTGACACACAGCAAGCTTTCACACAGAGAAGCTTTCTTATTCATAATGACAGCAGAAATTGCAGCTCATCTCGACGCCATCCCCAACAAAACATGATTTAGAAGCACTTTTTAAAATCAATGTTAAAAGGAAAATCGCTAGCGGCAAAATTGCGAAAATCTGCTGACAAATCACTATCGCAGCCTGGAAGCAGCCATTCCAATACGATTCACAATGTGAGCTGCAAAAGACAATAGTATTACACGCGCAGCCGCGGCACCAAGCAACCTTGACGCAATCATTACATTGCGATCTGCAACCACGGATGCAACGAGCGCATAGAAGTACGCACACATGAACAACCACACGTTGCAGGACGCCAAGGGAGAACTGATTCGACGATGAAACGAGCGCAGCGGCACCCGCCGCACACACGAGGTACTTTTCAGCGCCGGCCGAAGCCCCTCTACACAGAAAAAACACACGGTTTCGTGCTCCAGCTACCTCCCCAAAACAAACCCCATGCAACATTCATGCAGCCATGACACTGCGTTTTGCGGCATCACGTGGCAAACACGCATCTCTCTACGCACATGACAACAAAACGTGACACCAATCATGCAGGCATCACACTGCGATCTGCAACCACTTCCCTTAGTCAGCACTTCCCTCAGTCACCATCCTTCGTCGTCACTTCCCTCCGTCATCAGCCTTGGTTCCTTACTTTCACCACCCTTCGTTCCCTACCATAAACTTTATGATCTTTTATGTGATAATTGTTATGCGATGTAGTGTCACCACTTCACCAACCTTCGTCACATGTATTGTTGTGTTATGTATTGTTGTGTGATGTATTTTCACCACTTCACCACCCTTTGTCAGATGTATTGTTGCGTGATATATTGTTATGTGATGTAAAGTCACTTGAATAAAAATCATCCGTAACTCGGAAAATTGTTTCCCAACTTCCTTTGATAACTAGGGGGGGGCACCTTGTATGAGTTGGGAAATTGAAGATAAGACCACGGGAATTGGAGACTCCAAAGTGGAGACGAACTTGTGGAGTAGATCTGAATAATCGAACATTTGGATACATTTGGGTGAATGATGACAGCTGGGAATATGACCCGATACAGTCATAAGATGTTTTACTATTATCATGCCCGTAGCCTCATGAATATTGTGTGGTTATAATCAACCTGTGCCGGATCATCTCCAGATTCACTATTTATCAGGATGATATGACGAGTGATCAAAATCTGCCTGTTCATCATCCTCCATTCCTGAGGTCTCTTGGCTATTCATCCCCTTGTTGGTTGGATCCCCTTTTTTGTGTTGGTAAAAAAAATCAGACTTGTAAATTCAATCCCGATTTTGTTCAATATATCCACATGTTTGCCATCCACATGTTTGCCATCCGTATGTTTGTTGTTAAAATTGTGGCTAAATCTTCACGTTTGTTTGAAACCATTAGTTGAGTCCCGACTGCTGCTAAAATCCCGATTCTTAGTTCGTTCAAATGCGATATGTGTTGGTGAAATCACATTTGTTCATGCGTCAATCCCATTTCTTAATTGAATCCAACGTTTTGCTTATGGAACATGTTCAATGTATGATTGGTTAGATATTGAACACAACAATGCCACAATGTGCCATAATGTTCTATAGTTAACCCCCCAGTATACATAGCCAATGATTGAAACCCAGATAATTTTTGATTTTCCAAATGATCCAAAGCTTTCACCATTGCCAGGACTTCCATGAGCACACGACCCTCTACGACATGCAGTATGCCGACTTCTTAGCTGAGAAGGGAGCCAAATAGCCATCTGGATCCCCTCAGCATTCAACAGTTTAGATCCGATGATGATTGAAGGAACAGAAATCAATGTCGATATAAGACCGTTGCTTAAACTTGGTGAATCCAGCCACCGGGATCATGTTTGAGACCGGGAAGAGGGACACCGTCAGCTTGACCAAAGCGCCGAGCCCTCTGAAAGAGCTGCGCCTGTGCCAACACTACGGCCATGTTGATGACGTCGCTGCGATGGGGTGTCATCCGAGGATGTTTTTTTTTAATTCGATCCCTGTGGTACTACAGTATATAGAATCAATTAGAATCGTATAGAACCAAATATCATCAAATGACCAGTTTTGTTAGACGGTGAAGCCCACACTTTATGAGTCAAATGCTCCAAAGGAATGATCAATCCGGTATCCATACATATACCATGACACATGACACATATCATGGCTATGAGTCACTACGATATCCTATGGCTACTGGCTGTTGACTGATGACGCCCATCGCCTGGTGTTTGAATTGGCCTTACAGTGGCGAAGCAGCGAAGAGGCGCACGACCAGCCGCGCGGGGTCGAGGGGTGAAAACAGGCGCAGCGGCGCTGCAGCACAGCGTGCGGAAGCTGGATTCATCTATGGGAAACGCTGACATCTTTGCGGAAAATTCGCCGAAAAAACACATTTCGTTGAAACTCAACATTCGGATCATACGTTCGAATATGGATCCGGTGAAGATTTTGTTGGGGGGAATTGAATATCAGCATTGGATGGATCTTCCTGATAGTTGGATGGTGTGTATCTTTTTAACCACCTCTTAGCAACTCTGGTGTTGATGGTGTTCTAGTGATATCTAGTGATGCGTCGTTTAGTATCGTTTTTATATTTTTGTGTGTGTACGTATACTTATATATAATCTTATATACTCGAGTAAACCATGGTAAACATGATGACGAACACATGCATACGTATTGCATTGTACCATCACTTTCTTGAAAATCAACATTGAAGAATTGGGGTTACTATTGGGTCCACGGCCTTACTTCCATGTCATGGATCCCAGAAATAGATGGAACAATCGCTTCCCGTGCTTCCAGGATGTAAAAACAAATAAATCGATTATCCTGACTTCGTCAGTTCCAAAATAATCGCTGTTCTGCTTCTGTTGTTTCAGGGGTTATTAGAATTTGCAAACCAAAAACAACCCATAACAGTTCAGTTTTCAGTTTTCCTTTTTCATCTACCACTTTGGAGGGTGAAATACACGCTCGTATGGAGATAGGGCATCCCCATTTCATCATTTTCTTTAGCCATGGTTTATCGTCATGTTTCCCCTTTTTTCTCCATCAAAATGGCCAAACATTTTGTGTATGTATATATATATATATATCCCCGTCGAAAATTCCCCTATGAAATGGCTGGCCTCCAGGCCCAATTTTCGCCCGATTTCGTTCGGCGTCATTTTGTAGGAAATCACTATCAAGAGCCATTTTGTAGCATGTACTAATTTGAAGGGGCTCAAGGCCCATTTCGGAGGCTATTTTGTAGGGAGCCTGCCTGCACCTGGCCATAGTGTAAGAGCACAAAATAGATGATTTGCGCATAAAAAATCACTATCATATAGCAAACTCAAAATGCAGTTTGAAAACTTGGCTGGGTTGGGGCCATCCATTTTGTAAGGAATCCCTCTGTTGATTTTAATTAATCGTCATTTTGTAGGGAATTCCGGAATTCATGCTTTGTGTCCGTGTCAGCCTGGCTTTCCAACACAACTCAACTCTTGGGCAAAAGAAGAAGGGGTATGAACGCTTCACTTTTTGTCAGCATTGTAAAAAAAGACAGACCGCACATATCATGGAGCCCATTTCCTTACAAAAAGGATGGGTTGCTCCTTAAAGGCACTTGAGAAAAACGCAGGAAATGGCAGAGCAACAAGTTCCTACAAAATGATGCCTTTTTTGGGGTTCAGGGTCCAAGCATGCAAGCAAAAATCATACTCAGAAAAAGATAGAAATCAAACATCCGGGCAACATATACCTCCCTACAAAATGTGGGGGTGCTGCAAAAAGCTGGTTGATGCACAAAGCCCTTGCACCCATTCATTTTGTAGGCTTTTTGCAAGGCCCCGTGGTTTATAGCTACAAATAGCGGGGTCTGACCCCTTGGGGTGAATTTCAAGGGGTATATATCTATATATATATATTATGTGTATATATATATACAATGCAGACATATATATATAATATAATTATATGTATATATATGTATACCCCACACATACCCAAACAAGTTTCGTGATCCATGTGCTGCATCCGTTCCAGGACCACGGGCTGAACGGACTGAACGGACTTCGGCGCTCGGTGTTTTGCACTATGGTGCGGGGCTTATTAATGTTAAACAGCGGGCTGACTTTCAAACTTTTTGGATCTCCTGCTCCTCATCATCATCATTATCATCATCATCATCATCATCATCACCATCATCATCATCATCATAATCTATGTCTATAAATGCGCATGTGTATGTAACAATGTAGGAGGCTTTGTATCGGATCTACTCGACATGTCGCTAGCATATACATGATCGATGTAGGCTCTACTTTACCTCCGCCCCCTGTGGGGTGGGTGGGGCCTGTAGGTAGTGTCTCACTGGCGCAACTAGTGTGTAAGGCGGTAAGCAGGTCGTATGTGGCTAGCATGTAAATGCTCCATCTAGGGTCTGCTTTACCCCCCCCCCTGTGGGGTGGGTGGGGGCTCGGTATTGTGTCACTGGCGTGAAAGGCAGTGGCTAGCATGTAAATGCTCTATCTAGAGTCTACTTTACCCCAACCCCTGTGGGGTGGGTGGGGGCTAGTACTGTGTCACTGGCATGAACGGCAATAAGTAAGTAGTTCGCCATCCAGGGTCTACTTTACCCCCGCCCCCCTGTAGGGTGGGTGGGGGCTTGGTGCTGTGTCAGTGGCATGAAAGGCAGTAAGTAGGTCGTATGTGACTAGCATGTAAATGCTCCACCTAGGGCCCTAGGGTCTACTTTACCCCCGCCCCTGTAGGGTGGGTGGGGGCTATAGGTACTGTGTCACTGGCATGAAAGTAAGTAGGTCGTATGTGTGGCTAGCATGTAGGCTCGCCTTGTTGTGCCGGAGGTTGCTGGGGAGGGGTAGCATTGGGGGGGCGGGGCTGCCGGCCCGGACCATATATGTGTATATCATAATCTCTACATACCTACATAGCTCAATACCTACGTAACTCCATAGATGCATAAATTGGAGATACATAGGTATGGAGCTGTGAAGGGACAGACAGACAGACAGACAGACAGGCAGGCAGGCAGGCAGGCAGGCAGACAGACAGACAGACATGCATAGAACGTGTCAGTTTGCAGACTCATTGTTCAATCCTGAACTGTCCAACAGACAGTTTGTATCAATCTTTCGAGACTAACTTTGCAAATCCAAAGCAAACATTGACACAGACAAATCTCGAGGAAGACTGTGCCCCCAGAATCCGGGATCCCATCAATTTTCCACCACAATCCGTCCACCAATTCAGCCATTGTTTATGTTCAAATCCTCCCAGTTCGTCGCTAGATCCAGATATTGAGTTGTTTGAATCTCCTTTTTTTGGTTGGCAAAACCATTTTTGACCCCATTTGAAATGTACCCTAGACAGTAGATTCAGATAGATATGATCACTATGATCTCGAGAATCTCGCAGGGGAAAATCCGGGTTGTTTTACGTTTCCTTGTAATGTTATATCAATTATATCTATATCTATAGCAATCGGGAAATATATGGGGAGTTCCATAAATGGGTTGATTTAGGGGTACCCATTTCAATGGATGGTAGATTTCATGGAAAATCCATCCATAAATGGGTTCTATGGGGTACCCCTATTTCAGGGAACCTCCATATGGACGTTCTTGGCTTAGGCAGCTTCCTCCGAAGATCTGGCATCTGCAGCTCTGCAGGACCTGGAGATTTGATGGAGATAATCTCGGTGTCGAAATAGCAATCACTTCAGATTGTGATAAATTTAACTGATGTCTGATAAATCGACATAAATCTGATAATTTTCTGATAAACGATTGGCAAAACTTGGTGAAGTGGTGACATGTTTCAGTGGTTTTACCCTTTCGGTTTGCCATGGAAGGGTCGGCACAATGCCAGGCATGCCTCAAGGAGGCCCTGGCAGAAGGAGTCCAGACCCCAGTCACTATTGGCGACCTCCCCTAGCACTAAGTACTTCAATCTGTTGCCACAAAGAGGGATGTTTACAAACCACATCAAACCACGCTAGATGTGCTGAACATTTATATTTATTTCTAATACTATATATTATATAGTTTTATTTCTTAATTATTATTAGTATTTATTTGTTTTTATTATTATTATCTATTTATTATTTATTATTATATATTATTATTTATTATTATTTTTATTATTATTATCACTATTTATACATATATATATATATATATATGGACATAGGATTGGTATGGATTGGTCATGTTTACCCCTCTCTGGTTGGATCTCTCGTGCTGTTGGAAGCCACTGATTTTGCATCGCCAAGGATTTAAGGACTTTTGAGCGTTTGCTACATCACAGCCTGCCGAAGGACAGATGGATACAGATGGGCCATCTGGACCAGCGGACCAGCCAAGGGTCATCAGGTTGTTTTTGGCACCTTTTTTTAATTGAACCTTTGACCAGGACCAATCTATGAAATTGAGATTTTCATCACCGATTGAGAGTTAGTATATTAATTCATACAGTATACATATATAATTACATTTACGTATAATTATATATATATATATATTATGTATATTCTACATTCTACATGTACAACAAATTCTTGGGCATTGTTAGTCAGGCCCGCCACAGGCACATTCAATTTATATGTCATTAAATCTCCAAAACCTGCCGAAGTATGGCTATGGCGAAATGATCCTCATTGGTATTTTTTTAGATCACCCATATTAAAAGCCAGGTATTTAGCACCAGTTTTCACCAATATCTCCCAATCTGTTGGCCTCATCCTGATGTTTGTCGAGGATCGCGGAGGCACAGCGGGGAGTGTCATGACTTTGAAGCATTGTTGGAGATTTCTGTGCAAAACTTGGACGGACTGTTTAATACTCTGGTCTTTTGGGATTCTTGTGGTATAAATGGAATATACTCTATTAATACTATGTATATATATATATATTATGTAACCAGTAACCAGATCAAACGACCTCAAAAAGACTGGGAGGGTATCTACGGGGTAGACTGGGCAGGGCTTCAGCCTTTGGAGATCCATACCGACTGTAAAGGTCCCATCTACATTTAAGCTATAGAGTTACATATGTTTATATTTGGTATTAAATGATATGTATTCTATCATATCATGTCATACTTATATCATATCATGTCATAATATACCCATATCAGAGCCTAATCACATATATATATACACATCCATGTATATCATATTAAGACCAATATCTTGAATATCATTTATAATTTATAATGCATATATAATCTAGTATAGCATCTATATTATAGATGCATGATGACCATTGATGACCACCCTTCTAATTGCCAAGTCTCCAGGACGTTTCGACCCTTGAAACCGCCAGGTTTGGCCTTGGATGCCCGTGCATCGGCACTGTATGGCCTCGATGCTTCCGGGTGAGCAGCGAGTCGGGGGGGGCGTGTCCATGGGAAAGTCTCGGGAGCTTTGCGATATTTAAAAGATGGGAAAACCATGGGATAAACAAACTATGGGAAAAATCGACTAATTAGTCAGAAAATTATGGGAAAACCCCAAAATATGGGAATAAGTGTCTGAATCCACTGGTTCATTATCCTTTTTTCTTGTCAAAAAAAAAGTATTCTGTGGTATCTCCTGTTATACACCATCGCAAAAGACACCCAAATGTTTAGTGCAACTTGGGGATGACTCAGGACCCATCAGAATGGCATCGTGTGAACCAGTTTCTGCTCTGCTAAGGGACCAGCAGTAGTCGCCAATGGCTTTTTCCGACATCCTCTCACGAAAAACAAAGCATCATCCAAAGTGATGGTTCTAGTTCCCAACAACTCCATGTGTGAATTTTGCATTCCATATATATATATATAATTATATATATGAATATATATAAATGATTCGATTGTATTTTTATCGGATGATATGTTTTGGGCCTCGCCAGAAATTCAGGAACGACGAAAATCCATGGCCATGTTGGCTCAAAGTGGACGGACCGATTGACCAGCCGATCGGTTCGGTGTGTGTGAACCGATCGGTTCGGTGTGTGTGCCCAGCTCAGCAGATGGCGGTGGATCTGACAGACCAAGACCGCACATAGCCTCATGAAAGATTGTACGGTAGAAGATGTGCGAAGATCATGGAATACAGATTCAATGATTCATGTGTATATATGTCCAAGAACAGCTAGATTCAAGATGTTGGTTTCGAGATCAGGGAGCAAAAACAACACACCGCATCTCAAGGTCCACCTCCGATCCGATCAGATCCGGCTTTCAGGCACAATGGACATCAAAAATATTCCGGTCTTCAAGGCATGTGGTTGTATGTGCTGCTGCTGGGCTGCAGGATTTCATAAATTTTCGATGCAGATCCGATGCAGATCCAGCGTAGCAGGAAACAGAAAAAACCTTGTAGAACATAAATCCTGAAGCTGTCCACTCAATTTCCACTAACAGAGAGTTTTCAATATCCCATAGGATCCATGTATGCTGTATGGTAACATTTACCATCAATATACCCCAAATGTTACGTAGCATATATACCAGCACCATGGATCCTATGGGTATGGATGTTTCTGCATTTTCGGCACCTCGGATCCATGACATTTTTACAGAAGACCTTGGTGGATGCTGCATTCGCAGACCCTCATTCTTGACCAAGGTATTTTCTGGCTGATTTTCACAATCATTGTTGGCTCCCCAGTTTGCGCAAGCCGCTGGTTTTTTCTTTGGGGGTCATTGCGAAGATTGGAAACCCTACTCTACTAGAACAAGATATTCGAAAGAACTAGATTACTTACTTATATATATATATATAATTTGTATAAATATATATATATATATATGTACATTGATCGAGCCAAGCACGTCAACATGGAATTGGGTACGATGATGGGCCTATGGGTTTGTCTGAAAATAGTGTACCCCAAAAATTAGGAAAATTGATAGTCGACTAGTCCCAAATATTGGATGTATAACCCATTTTCAGACACACCCGTATATATATATAGAGGTTTCCTAAAATTATCTAAAATAGGGGTACCCCCAAATCATTCATTTATAAGTGGATGTTTCATGATTTTCCATGAAATAAACCGTCCATTTTGAGGTGCCATTTTAGAAACCCCCATCTCTGTACCAGGCTGTGATCCTCTCAATCACGTGCCCTGGCATTTGACAGAGCTGGTCTGAGCAAGAACATTGAACTATCGAAGGTGGTGGCGCATTGTGCGGCCAATTTACTGTAATTTTCTAATAATAATGATAATAATAATAACAATAGTAATAATAATAATTATTATTATATTTTAATAATAAACATATATATATATATATACACCTACACTATATATACGCATATGATGCTGTATCGCGCTGCAAGATGCTGCAAGCCAATTTGATTGTGTTTTCTGAAGTTTGGACGTCAGCCAACGTTCAACTTCCAACCTCTTTTTTTTCGTTGTGGCGTTCACCGTGGTCACCTCTCCTGCCCGCAGTTCTCTACACGGGTTGTGTGGGTTGTGAGGTCATGTTTTTTCGGTGTGTTGCGACCACCGAAGTTCAACGCAAAATTTCTAGTTTGCCAACTCACCTGAGGTCTATGGAACAAGGAAAATATGCAGTGCAGTTGCCGGGTCCTCTCAGTTCATCTCCCGCCGTGCGTGGAAGTGCAGTTGATGAGGAACATGCCCATGAAGCAGCGGAAATGTAATGTATAGGTTGACTTCCATGTTTCACGGATTAAATTAAATCATCTATAATGTGGTTGAAACAATAATAAACTACTCATTTGGGAATGGTTTATACCACCTATTAATGGTGATTTGGGGGATCTATATTGTTTAGTCTACAGTCTGCTTTATATCAACATATATCACCTCACGACATCCCAATTCTGATCAGCTGCCGAGAGTCAGTTCGTCGGGGGGATCCAGCCAGAGGCCGCCAACGGCGTCCAACGGTGTCCCAGTTGGATGCGTTGAGACCGTTAGTCCTACGTGACGGTAGAAATCAGGGGTTTGACAACTTGATGCTAGCGAAGAATAAGGACTTCAGATGTCTGTGAAATCTGTGAAATCTTCCTGGGACCTAGGATCTGGCTTTCACAGAGTGTTCTTGATGAGCCCGTCACCGAAGCTGGATTGAAGTGAGGAACTCAGTTGTACAAACTGCTGGTTTTCAGGATCGTTTTTGTGTCAAAATGTTGGTGCAAACATGTGCAAACCAACAACGGCGAGAACATACGTAAATGGTTTGTCCCTTTACCTTGAGATACCTCGAGTATTCTTCCTGTTGTTTTTTTTCCGGGGGGGAATTGTAAGGCGTTTTGAAGCTGTACCATGGTGAATTCCACTTGCCGCCAGCCATTTCGAAACGGCTGAGGTTTGTTGGTTTGGGCAACGCGCTCTTGGAATATCCTTCAACGTTCCAGACGATGTACTTCACGACTACAACGCAGGGAGTGCAGGCCGAAATTGATCGAAGTTGCCGATGGTGTGCGATTGGATATGCAACATGACTCACATGACCTTTGGGTTCTCATTGTTTTTCTGGTAGCGACACTAGTATAGATCCAATTGCTGTTCATGGGTTTGGTGAGGTGGGTACGTAGCATGAGGAACTAAATGACTCTTTCAACTTGTCCCAGATGCGTCTCCAAAATCCTTGTGGAACCAGTCTGAGTTTTCCCACATCCCTAGATGGTTCAACAAGGTGCATGGACCTCAGAGATTGTGGTCACCCCAAATCACGCCAGGGGTTCAATGTATCTTTAAAAAAACGTTGCCCAAACCCTCCAGGTGACTCCAGGTCCAAAATGTTTGAATAACATCCCCATCTCTTAGCATGAACATGTTTTAACCATGAGTTTTTGGAGTTCAAACCTACCTGAAGCTGTTGGAATCCCGTGCCTGAAAAATGTCAGCCATTCCACGTGTTCTGAAATCATTTTCGTTGGTGAAATATCTTTGTTCGATAGTGGATTTGGTTATTGGATATTCATGGATATTCTTGGTCATGTTTTCTGTTTTCATTTGTTTCCTATTTTTGGATGTGGCCGTGCATCCATGTATTTTGGAGATGTTTCTTGGTCAAACTCAGCCTTTCGATGTTCATTCCCATTTCTCCCAACCATCACCTGCATGTTAGTCGCACCTACCATTTTGTCGGCTCAAAACTACACAAACTTAGTGCAATATCGGGTCCCAAATCGTAGACTGGTTTATTTCTACCCAGTCTCGGTCAACTATATATATATGATATATAACAACTATATATATAATATATAATATTATACATATATATATACATTATTTTATATATTTATTTTGGATTATATGTTATATATACATTTTTTTATTATATTATATATTATTTATATCATATATATATATATTATATTATATATATATATTATTATATATAGTATATTTACTATATATAGTATATATATTTTATATAGTATATATAGTATATATAGTATTTATAGTATATATAGTATATATAGTATATATATAGTATATATACTATATATAGTATATATAGTATATATAGTATATACAGTATATATAGTATATATAGTATATATAGTATATATAGTATATGTAGTATATATATAGTATATATAGTATATATAGTATATATAGTATATATGTCTATATATTAGCTAAGTCTATATATATAGTTTTAGTGCAAATAGTTTTAATTATAATTATTTGCTATATACTGTAGTTATATGTTATGTAGTTATATTCTATGTAGTTATATTTTTTACAGTTATATTTTATTTAGTTACATTGTATATCGTTATATTATATATAGTTATACTGTTTATAATTATCGTGTATTTAGCTATATGTGTATATTGAATATACTTAGTTTTATTAAATCATAGTTTTCTTTTGTTTTTGTTAATGCAGTTTTGTGCTCTACTTATAGATGAATAGCTTGATAATTTTATAGTTTTGTGTTTTTTTAGCTAACTGATATTTTTTAATTAAGCTGTATGATATACCGAATTCTTTGATAGAGACAAATATTATGATAGAATTCATATACGTATAGTAATATACATGGTATATATATTAACTCTATCACAATATATCATGTATATACATGGTTTACTGATAGTTAAATATAACATGGTATAAGCGCAGTCTATACTGTCCTTGCCGCTTCAGGCCACCTCTGAAAGCGCCTTCCCGCCCATCGTGAAGCCACCCATCCGAGCCCGCTCAGCCGATGGCCTGGAGATGTACGTCGCATGGCACGGTTCGATGTTAACATGTTGGACAAATGGGGGATCTAAAGGAATTTAATGATGATTTAATGGGAATTAATGATGACTTAACATGACTTAATGGGATTTAATGATGATTTAATGGGATTCAATGATGACTTAACATGATTTAATGGGATTTAATGATGATTTAATGGGATTTAATGATGATTCTTTCATGTGGTGAGTGTATGTGAGTGTACCCACGTACAATTTTCGTATGGGCATGGTTTAAGATCTATGGTCCCAATATTTGGGATGAACATCTCCATGTTTCCAGTTATGCTGTGAAAACCAAGGTACAAAATATAGGGTTTTGATCCATTATCAGCAAACATGCGTAAACATGTTGGTTTGTGTTTCAATGTTTTTGGCTGCGCTCAACACAAATTTGGGTTTGACATCATTTAACCAACAAAAAATGGGTTCGAACTGTATAATTAACAGATATTCATGGGATTTTATGGCGATATATTGGAATGGTTTCACATATATAAAGACTTGAAACCATTTTTATTCTTTGCCAGTGTGCGGGGTTCCAATGAAACGATCATTTTGACAGAAGAGGCCCTCTGAAGGTGGTTGACGCTGATTTTGTTGTACGTACGGCTGAACAATGAAGAAACCAAGCAATCTAGGCTGGAGCGAATGATGTGTTTATTTCCCCAATGGGGAATCCAGTTCCTGAATCCAGTTGTTTAGGGAATCTATGGGGAATATGTTTGGTTTTTTGGGTAGCAAATCCAATCAGCATCCGGAAGATCAATGGAAGCTTGGACCATGGCCAATTTTGGCATTTGGGAAATCACTTTTATAAAATGGAGATGGGATAAAATGGGATAGTCTATATAAACTGATATAAACTGTAAGCATTGTGCAATCGCCCAGTTTTGGTTTTTTTTCGTATATGGATCATGAGCTGTGCATTCAGTTCGGCCATGACACGGGGAAGTGATTGTCATTGTTTCACCCATCCATAAAGCATCCATCAACCATGCAAATAGGTATGAGTCAAAACTAGACACCCCCAAATTGGATGGCTAGGGCAGTGAACCGAATCTGCGTTTGCACCTTGTATTTTGGCCCATTCCCTTCTGCTTCATCCTCTTCAAATGTCTCTGTAGCAGGTCACCATCAGCTTTCAGTGGAAGTTGGAAGCACAGGCAGCGGGGTTGCGATGAAGGTCCCCATGTGATGAAGATCCCATGTGAGATCGACATCACAATGCCCCATCCGACCATTCGACCATTCGAGTGTGAAGTGGGGTCGACAAATTCCAAATGTTCATTTTAACGGGGAAACTGAAGATTGACTAATGGATTTAGAGGGTTTCCCAACATTTTCAACCCATGGACCCATGTGATTTATCAGTGGCGGTTTGTTGCGTTTGTTGCATGATGCAGCACGTGGTCATTGTGACGTTTTTGCTGGCGCAAAAAATGTGGAGGATATCCAAGCTCCCCAACAGCGGACTGTCCATCCTGGGAGGCCCTGATTGCTCTCTACAAATTACTTGGAGAAGATGGAAACCTGGATTTGCAGGTTTTAATTGAATACTTTGAAGATAGTTAGTTCTAGTCCATATATGTCCTTTTTATTGATCGTTTCAACGTGGTTTAACCAGTATGAATTATACGTATAATATGATGTGTGTATTGAAAGAACGACATGTTTAATCTTGTTTAACCATGTTAAAGCGACCTTTTCTTCAGCGTTTTTGTTGTTCGCTAAGGATATGACGACGCCTTTGTTCGCTTTGCGCGCGCGGCCATCATCAATACCTGCCGCTTGGAAAACAAATCTCGGAAAATCCACTTCAAATATCCTACTGAAAAATGGATGTTTTTAATGGGAAAATTAACTATCTTATGGAATTGATTATAAGGGAATTATGGAATTGATGTTTTTCCGATCAGCAAATCCAAGATGAGGCAAGAGTGTGAACTCCGGATTAATAAACCACGTACCAGTCTATTAATACTGGGGGTTTCCAGTTTATCGTGATTTCCCTTCAAAGAAATGGCAACCCTTCCAATTAGTAAACTGGGGGTTTCCATTACACCTGGGGGGATATGCAGGGTTTATGTTTTGGTTTTGTTAACCACCAACAACCACTATCTTTCCAGGGTTTATGGAGCATGTATCATTTGGAATGGGTTACCATTCCGTGGGGTTGGCGGAATAGCCTTGTTTCATTTCTTGGGTGCATTCAATATCCTGCATGTTCATGCATGTTCTATATTGCCATCTCAAGATGGTTCACTTTATATAATTACTGTATGTGCAAATACCAAACAGGCACCAAATATTTTATGTGTGATCCTTCTGTTCATAACCGATGGGTTATTTTCCATCAATTTTCCATCAATTTTCCTTAATCATCATATTATGTCTGTATGGAAAATTATGGAAAATTATGGAAAATTAAACCATCATATTTTTCATACACACATTTTTTCAGAGGGCTTGACACCACCAACTGGTGATGCATCAAATAGCCAATGCTCAACGGCTCAACGGCAAGGTTCCTATTTCCCGGCTGACATGTACTTCACGAACCGCACTCTGATCACTGCAAGAATGACGGAGGACCGATTCTGGGTTTGCTGCCGGTGGTGGTTTTTTTTAGCCCATAAAATGGAGCTGACCAAAAATTTGCGATACGCCACATTACCATTTTGATTCCAAACGTGATGAAAAACCCTGGGGAGTTGGGGAACTTGTTTAATGACTTTGCACACCAAGCCTGCGTGGGGATGCTTCACGCGCTGCAGGATTTGGAAAGAAATTTCCAGCTTCCTGAAAAAGGTTTGCAATGCACAATCCAAGGTGGGTTTTCCATCGAAATTTGTTCCAGTCGCTGGTGGAGTTGCCATAGCCTTAAGCGTATACTGACTTGGTTCCTTCATCCACGAGAAGGAAGCAGATGTTTGAGACTTCTGACAAAAGGCTTTTGGTTGTGGCATACGGAGTCATTTCATCCGATGTTTCATATTGTTGGTGAGCAGGACACGTTGTCAAGGTAGCTTCTGAGAACTTTCTTGAGATGTTTAATGTACCAAAGAGTTTTGCAGCGAGTTGCTTTCTCGGTTTCTTGATTCGATTCTCAGAAAACTGTTTGGACTGCTGTTTCAAAGATGTTTGTATCATCCTATTGGGCATGACGATTCAGATGGACGAAGTCGATGGCTTTGTAAACAAAAACTGTCATTGAGTCATACTAATGACATTTCCTAGTTCTGTAATGTTCTGTAATGTTATGGTTGTTGGTTTATAGCCTCACCTAACTAGTTCGATATATCATATATCAACAGTTAAAAACGTAAGCCACAAGTCAAACTAGATCAATAACTTTTGGGCCTTTGGGTTCCATAAAACACAAAAAAAATAACTAGTTCGATATACCATGGATCCAGCCATCAAGCCCCACGTATTTTTTCAGGTCTCCAGTTGCAAGAGGTGGACTTGCCAGATGAGTTTGACGTAGAGATTGCCAACACCCAAACGCAGCTGCAGGATGGAATCATGGGATGGAACGTGTGGAACCCAAAAAAAAAACGGATCAATAGCTTTCAAGAGCTATGAACTAATAGAATTTACCCTCTGGTTATGTCAAAATAGCTATTGAAAATGACCATTAATAGTGGATTTTCCCATGAAAAATGGTGATTTTCCATTGCCATGTTAGTTTACCAGAGGGTAATAGGATTTAACGGATAACTATTCATAGTTAGTCATTGTTTCGTGCAGTATATTAATTTAGATCTTATATGTCTTACCTCAAACTCCTCGATGCCACTGAAGGTTGCAATTAAGGGTACTATCTAATCTGAGCCCACAAATTGGCTTTGGGATTTGATTTAGATTGTCATTGATGGTCTCTAGTATCTATATCTGGTTGGTGGTTTGGAACATTTTTTATTTTTCCATATATTGGGAATAATCATCCCAATTGACTAATATGTTTCAAGATGGTTCAAACCACCAACCAGTATATTATTGGTGAATTGTCCCCAAAAATGTTAGTCAAATCCAACGTTTGTCGTTGGATTGTTGCTGCAAAAAAATGGATGTCATCCGCCTGAAAAATCACCACATGGACGTTTGCTGGTGTTGCTGCAACGTCTTCGAGTTTGTTTGCCAAAGTGACAAACGACGCTGTTGCGGTAAGTGGGCCCATCTCTTAAAAGGCGATAATACAGTTTGATGACAAATGGTGCAGGATGATAAAGTATGAGATTTGGGGGGATATAATCGCCCAATTTTGAGACATGCCTACGTGGTCTTGTCATGTCTTGTCATCCACTGATTTATCAGGGACAGGACTCCCTCGCCAACCAATTTAGTCCAGTCCATCACAGATTCTGGCTCCATGACTCCATTGCAGGAACTGGAAGTTGCATATGCTGAGAGGGTGGAGAGGGAAGTTGCCATGCAAACTGAATCTGGGCACAGAGTTTCACTGTTGCTGTGGTCAATGATGATGGTCAATGTTTCCGGTTGTTCGGCGTTTTCGGCGAAATGGGGGCCCAGGAGTTGATCCTGCACGCAAGGGTCACAATTTGATTCTATCCTCACCCTGGATGATAGAATTTTTATACCATGTTGGAATCGCTCAAAAAATATATATTATATATTTTAAATTTAAAAAATGAATAAATATATGATAATATATATATATATATAATGATATATGAACATATCTCAAAATGACATACTTGACCCGATAGTGGATAGTTTGATCCTGAAACTGACCTGCATGGGAGCAAAAATTGCCCGGCCAGTTCCCCGGGCCCTAGGAACTCCTGGTTTCCCAGCAGCAGGCTGGCCCAACAATTCGATTTCTCACATGTTGGATTCATCCACATTTTCTCATGATTCCTATGTTGGATTTTACCAAAAATAGAAACATATCCTCAGGTTTAGATGGGTTTTGTCCCATTTCTGATGTGAAACTGGCCCCCGAATGAGAACAGAAGTCTCATCAGTACCAAATTGTCAGTTGTTTTTTGCAGGTCCTTCGGATTTTGGAGACCCAGAGCGGTCAAGCTCGTGGTTTCCTGGAGCTCAACGATGCGGAGGCCTGGGGTCCCCGGGCTTCGGCTGACCAGGGCCAAAACCAGGATGTTCATCTCGTTTCCGGGGAATCTTCATACTCCCAGGTTTAATTACTCCAATCCATACAGCTGTTAAGTGGCTGTTAAGTGTGATTTCATGTTGGATCCTGATTTGCCGGTACCATAACCCCCCAAACAAAGACTATACACTCTATAAAGTTGGTTTTCCAAAAGCTGTTCCCCAGACAAGATGCAATCATACATTGAATGTACGGATTTTAATTGGCGATAGCTGAAATTTAAAACTTGTTTTTTTTGTTGACTGGTGAACTTGTAGTACTTGTCGTAATTGTAGTGACTGGGGTTCAGCATGTTAATTGCTTCACTTTTCGAGTTTGTTCTTAGGAAGGGTGTAATGAGATCCTTTAGGACAGGCAGACAAGCAATATTTGTTTAGCGAAAAATGCTATAGTTAAATCACACGAACAAGTGCTTTCTCTTCAACAAACATGAACTGACAAAAAATGAGCACAATAGCGAACCCAGACCCAAATACATTTCTTGCCACAATTGTGCACCCAGCTACTAGTCAGCATCTAACATTATAATATCCCATAGGATCCATGTATGGTATATATGCTAACATTTGGGGTATATTTATGGTAAATGTGACCATATATAGCATACATGGATCCTATGGGTATTATAGTGGATATAACTCGATATATGATATCCGTAGAGGGCGTTGCCCAAAGAGATAGAAAAGTCAAATCCTAGGAAATTCCGACCATGATCATTATGATGTACCTAATAATAAATGTGCCATGTGAATCAATATTATAAATATTGCACATGCGTCTGTCTATAGATATTTGATTGTTTAATGCATGAATATATTATTATGTATATATATATATATATATGCATAACACAAACAAACATGGTTTGTTCTGCACTTCACCTTGGGTCTTGCAGCGACGAGGGTATGTTTCCTAACATCGGGCGAGACCCTCACGGTCCTTGAAGAAGAATTACACTTATTGTACTTTTTTCTTTACGGACCGTGAGTGTAAGGCCCAACCGTCAAGGCCGCGAAGAAAGCCTTGGCAGCTAAGGTTGCCATTTCCAGATTCAAACAAAGATTTCTTGTCGAATATGGTTCGCGTGAGATACAGGATGAAGTTCTAGCTCTGCCTTAAGATCCAGCTGGTGGTCTTGGAATTCTGGCCACCTGATGAAGAAATCCCAATTTTTGGCAAAGAATGATGGCAAGACGCCCTTGTGAAACACGCTGCGGAGCAGGGACATGTTCAACTTATGGAAGTGTTGAGGCAGGAGCACAGATGAGCCGCTCAAAATGGCCACCTTTACGCCGTACGGTTTTTGGTCGAAGGTACAGCAAAAGATCAAGCCACTAACACTGGTGCATCCCCCTTGTTGCTTGCAGCTCACAAGGGCCACCTTGACATTGTGCGGTAGTGGAAAATGCTGCGGCCAAGGATCAAGCAGATAACATTGGTGCAGCTTTTGACTCATTTTTTTTGTGGGGTCCTTTTGGGTGAGTTTGTTGATGCTTTATAACGGTCAAACATTGGAATTAAATTTCGATTTCACCACATTAAATGTGGTCTATACAGAATCAAATGCAAATTTATATGTGTGTGGTGGCAAAATATAACGACCTCACTGACCTCACCCCCAATCTTACCCTCAGTGATCGGAAACATAGGGAAACTATCCCTTTGGGATGGATGATTTCAACTTAAATATAGTGATTTGCCCAAGGATATTGTACTAGAACCCTAGTTTTCTGGCTGGCAATGGACTTGATATTGTATGATAGGTTCCAACCTGCAGATTCACGGATTTCTTCTGGCGAGTCTGTGTGTGGAGCCACTGTTTTCCAACCCGGTTCCAGCCCTGGTGGAATGGACGGGTTGGATATGTTTGGATCTATTGGGGTCCCATAGAGCCATCGATTTGGGCACAATTGGGGTCTCTTATTGTGTTCTTTATGTTACTTTTGTTTCTTTATATATTTTGTTTGGAATGATAGGGAGGACAAGGATTAGGCGGAAAAAAACAACTGTGCTTGTGATTTTGTTCCCTTGGGTCAGGTGGATCAGCAGCTGCTGTTTCAGCAGCGGCAGGAGAGGGGTGGTGCCCGGTCGATGCTTTCATGGAGCAGTTTATTATCCTCCGTTCAACTAACGTAGCTGTGGGAAAATGCAGCGTTTGTAGACGATTGACCTAGAAATCATAGTGCTTGTCCGACAAGCTGCTTAGCATTGCTTAGCTATGTCAAATTACCAGAGGGTAATCTCTGCGGTTTTCAATGCGGCCCCGGTGGTTTTTGAATCTTTGGATTTTCAGAGGGATGGTCCCCGGTAGTTGAGAACCAGGATTCTGTGTGCTCCCAAAGTTGCAACGTGGTAAAATTGGGGGATGGTAAAAGATGGTAAAAGTTTTACCACATATAGCAATGGTCGATAGCTGAAATTGCTGATGTTGTAGCTTTTGCAACCCTGTAAGTTCAGAGAGAGTCTGTGATGCATTCGATTACAAGGAAAAATACATTGAAGGGTTGTCACAGGATGTCGTCAAGTTTTCTCCTCAGCAGAAGACCAACCAGGGTTGCCCAACGCGCTCCAGTAATCCTTTATGGTGTTGTCTTTGCCAAAGAGTTTAAGCCATCTTTTCCTATGGGTACTCCATGATCAATATTTTCGGATGGTTGCATGGAGTTTAGCCATAGATGTGGCCAGCATTGTTTCAGCATTTATGGGAAATTCGATGGGTAACACCATGTATCAAACAGGGGATCAACAAACTGCCCTTGTTGAAACCCGCCAAATGATGGCTTCGGAGTTGCAGGCCGTCGCCAACAATGAAATTCTGCAAATCTTCGAGAACGATGCGCAGCCATTTGAGAGGTCGGAGAGTTTCTTTCTGTCCGTGTTGCCAACCAGATCCAATGTACATATCATGTATATATATAATATGATCATATATGTATATATGTATATATATATGTATATATGAATATGTATATTGTAGTATATGTATATATATATATTACAATCCTGTGCATATGATAATATTAATATATATATATATACACACAGACTTCCTGAAAATCCTCAAATTCAGGACACAACGATCCACAGCTGTCCTTTCTAAAAATGACCAACGTGAGATGATATTGGATTCCTCAATTTGAGTACATCCCCTTCCCAGAAGGATAGATATCAATATCATCACTACTGTGCCACTACTGTTCTTCCAAGATGTGTTGAAGTGAAACCTGTCTCATAGAAAATGTTTGCGTGACTGCATATTTCGGCAGCATGCCCTAAACATTCACGAAACCTAAAACCCGAAAACTGGCGGAATCTTGTTACAAACTGCAGGGATATGGTGTGCTCACCTTAGATATCAGTCCAGTTTTCGCATGGTTTCGCAAAGTTAACCTGTGTTCTGTATCTCCACAGTTAATATATCAATTTGGAATAAATTGGATTATGGATTGATCCAATATGATCCATCACATCCATGATCTGGAGCATGGAGATTCGCAGGCTCTTTGACATTATGGAGATTCGCATGCTGGAGGAACACAATGCGGACAACCTCATGTTCAATGTGCAATGAGAAGAAAATGAGTAGAAGAGCAGAAAGAACGCACCAGGTGTTACTACCGCACTCCGTGTGCTTTCTTTTGCAACACAACGTAAGGTGGTGTAAAAAAGCGACATATCTTAACTCAACAGGCTGCTTTTCAATCTCTCTGGTATCCCTTCTAACTTCTAGAAGATGTGCTTCCGTTCGCCTGGCGCGACTCAGAGGAATATGTTTTCATATGTTTTCGTGCCTTGATGTGCCTTGGCTTTGCAGACAGTCCGTGCCAACAGATGGCATGAAAGACTGCTCTTCGAGGCTGTTTTCAGGAGCACAGTTGAGCCCTGTCCAGCAAATCCTGCAGAGACAGCTCATGAACTGTTCCTAAACATTCCCAAACCAGGACTAAGAAAGACAATAAGGAGACAGTCGGAACATCTTGCTAGAATGCTGAAATGTTGCTGTCTTTTTGCGCGTATCCTGCTATTTCACGTGAGAGTCGCAATCGTCCTGATACGACACGTTGATTGTCAGCGCTGTGAGTCTTTCTGCAGTTTTATATAATTCAAATTTAGGATTAGTTTACGCAACCACGACGACCAAACATCTATGAACGAAAGTAGATGAATCTGTTCATAAACTGGAGCAAAGACTTCTGTTCCAGCAAGGAGACTTCGTTTCTTCATATCAGGCAGCATTTTGACTCTCAGCAGTGCGATCTCAGCTCCGCACAACTGGCCTTGCTTGAAAGGCGAGGCAGTCCATCGTCAGTTCCTCCCTGAAAGGGATGGGACCGGTCTCACGATATGGAAAAAACGAGCTGCGCGGCGCTGGGATGGGGCATTCATGGAGATGAGCCAACCATTGAAACAGGGTTGCTTCACCAACCCCAGGTAAATGATAGTTACTTTCGTGGGGAAACCATGTGCTTCGGAAACTCACATGTCCTTTGATCTGTGTTTTTTTATTGGAATGTTGGGCCCGAGTAGTTTTGCTTTCCTTTTTTTTTCAGAAAATAGCATGCCCCGAACTCGACTGGGGTATCATCATGCTCTCATTCCTACAATAATCCTAAGTGTCCAAAAATCCAAAGGTGCCATGGTCACTCTCTTTCAAAAGTTCATGCTCATCCCACCATCAAGAGGTGTTAGTTGACAGTCATTATTACCGTTGTGAGGAATCCCATGATTGTGGGAAGACCATAACCCCAAAAAAACAAAGTGAAACATATCTTCCGGTGATTAAACGCATAGCTATCGAAAATCACCATGTTTAATTACGATAAATCATTATCAATCCATGTTTTATCATCTATAAATATAGATGTTTTTTTTTCATCCATGTTCCAAGTTTCAAACTGTTACGCAACCAGAGGGTACAACTTGACCATGGCACACCTCTTCACCCTTTGAGGGTGTTCCCCATCCATCGCAGGCAGTCCCTGTTGCACTTGGCGGCGGCGCTGCCGAGTCTATCTACCAGTCGAGAGGTGGTGAAGCCATGGCGAATGGGCGAATCATCGAAGTTGACCCATCAAATGCAGTTATGGCCATTTACCAGTTATAAGTGGTTATAAATGGGATTATACATTCTATAAATGGGGTTATAAGTATGGTCACCGACAGAATTATGGAAAAAAAAAAAAACGTTCAACTTAGACAGGCGGCGCCTGCGTCCGATTTTTCCATAATTGGATTTTTCCCCATAAGGGTTCAAAATATCCCGGAAGTGATCCGAACCTTTTTTTTTCCATAATTC
>Ga0126342_10000501_pt1 | contig 43367 bp, 38 predicted proteins | sample Cyp1metagenome_FD_92528 | JGI IMG/M metagenome (GOLD analysis project Ga0126342, IMG submission 92528) | Coral microbial communities from Lord Howe Island, Old Settlement Bay, Australia - Cyphastrea 1 metagenome | ecosystem: Host-associated > Invertebrates > Cnidaria > Coral ...
ATGTATATGTATATGTATATGTGTATATGTATATGTGTATATGTATATGTGTATATGTATATGTGTATATGTATATGTATATGTGTATATGTATATGTATAAATGTATATGTATATGTAAATATGTAAATGTATATGTATATGTGTATATGTATATGTGTATATGTATATGTGTATATGTATATGTGTATATGTATATGTATAAATGTATATGTATATGTAAATATGTAAATGTATATGTATATGTATATGTATATGTGTATATGTATATATGTATATATGTATGTATGTATATATGTAATATATGTATAATTGTATATATGTATATATGTATAATTGTATATTTGTATATATGTATATATGTAAATACGTATATGTATATATGTATATGTATATGTATATTCCTCTGCTGGCGACTGTTGGTGACGTTTTTATTTCGTTGTCGAATATCGCTGTCCAGATATTCCGGATGCCACCACAGCGATTACCATTGTTGCCATGGGCACTTCATTGCCTGGACCTTAGCAACGGATCTGTTTTTTTTGTAAGGAAAATCTGAGGGAAATCAGAGGTTTTACGTGTTTTTTTTGCATGGTTTTACCTGGTTTTACTTTCCAACTTTCTTGGATTTTTCCTGAATGCACGATGTCCCAGCAATTGTTGGAACACTGGCTGATGGCTGTGGACAAGCGCAGGCTATGATGTCTATCGCGATTAAGCAGTGTTGTTACCATCATGGATGATGAGGATCCATTCATTGTTGGAACTCTCGCATGGCTCATGGCCAATGCTCATGCCGTATTGTGGATTGAAGTGGTGATGGGTCAAGTGCTCCAAGATGGTCAAATTTTGATTTTGGCAAGTACACTCGGGCATACACAATTGATCATAATTGCATTCAACAAAAACACCTTAGAGGTGTCTCACAAAACCACCGGTTGCCCAAGATCTTGACGAAGGCCAGACACATTTGCATCAATGACCTCTGCATCCAAAGACGACACAGCGGATTCATGGCTGCACTTAATGCGGATTGCAAGAGATGGGTCAAAAATCAAAACTGAAAAAGTGGACTTGGACCAATGAATTGCGTAGCCATACGGAGGTTTCCTAAAATGGAGGTACACCTAAATCATCCATTTTGATAGGAATTTTCCATTATGAACCATCCATTTTTGGGTACCCCCATTTTAGGAACCCCCCCAGGCTACCAGCCAGTTGATGTGTCAGGATTCGTCCATTGTCAACGCAGCAGCCTCGGTTTTGTCCTAGTGGAGGGTCAGGTCAACTTTGCAGGACACTCCCGAAAAGTGAAATCATTGGGCAAGTTTAAAGGAAATTGATAGGGAACCATAGTCTTTACCCCAAAATACTGGGTCTATCCGCCTCTATCCTGCAGATTTTCTCTTCAACCAATCAATTGATGAACAGTTATCTTATCTGGAGAAAAGTCGAAACTCGCGATCCATGGGGAAAACATATTGCACGGGGTTCCCGTAGAGAACTTCCGTAGAAAATCTCCCAATCAGTTCAGTTTTGTTTTGTTCTGCCCAGGTGACTGGAAGCAACTCTGTGAATGTCTACCTGGGCATTGGCATTCCTTGGTTGGCTGCAGCAATTTATTGGGCGGCGGCCTCTGGGGTCAGAAGCTCAGAACGGCGCCCAGGATCTCCCAGATCTCCCCTTCTGGGGATGGCTTGCTGGACCCATTTTGTGGGCGATGATTGTGCTGGTTGTTGATGGTTGTTGATGGTTCCTGATGCTTGTTAGTGGTTGTTTTTTGTACCCGATTTTGATAAATAACCACCCATGGGAATTGCTCGTGTCGTGCCCTCTTTCCAGTTGTTCCCATCATGCTCCAAGGACACGTTGTTAGCGTGGAAATTGAGATACGCCGTCAGAAGCTTGGGCAATTTGAGGCAGTTCGACAGTTCCGGAGAATTTCACACGGATCATCCCGCTTCAGTTTGGATGCAGCTCGATGATCTTCCGCAGTTTTTTGGGTGGTTGCCCTTTGGTAATTTAATATAGCAACTATTGAACACATCCCCTTTACAGATCTTTCCAGATGATTTATCCCCTAAACCATGGTGATTGTCCATAGCAATGTTGAATTACCAGGGGGTAACTGTGGATTTTTTGCAGCTGAGACCGTGCTCGATGGAGCCTTGGTGTCGAATTACCCCAGCGGTGCTTTTGTGGTCCAGGCTCTGTGGATTTTGCGAGGGCATTTTCCACCGGGGATACCCTCTGGTAAACTAACATAAGTATGGAAAATCACAATTTTTAATGGGAAAACTCACTATTTCTATGGCCATTTTCAATAGCAAACGGTTAAATTACCAGAGGGGATATGGGGGATCTGGCGAAGGAATACCAACAAGCACTGCTTTCTCCAGGCACCCATAGGCATTCGTCTGAATACACCGTGACATGATTCCCCAGGTTTGGAAAAACCCAAGAATATTCACCACCCAAGTTTCAAAGGCCATAAGGGAATATCTCCACAAAATATAACCTATAATATGGTAGAATGGGGGTAGAATGTGAGAAAATGACATGTAGAAATAGTGAACTCTAACCTATAAGGTACAGTACCTCCATTTTGGGGTCCTGAAATTGCCACCCAAATTTTGGAGAAACCAGTGGGGTGGTGAATTTTCAACAGCGCGAGGGTGGAGCGCTGGGATTCAGCGTCCTCATCTTCAACTGCGTGGCCATCTCCTGCTTGGCATGGAAGCCCAGGGGGCGGCTGGAATCTCTGCATGAAACTGACAATACTTAACATTACTATACATTACTTAACTACCCCCCTGGCTGGTTCACAAGCAGTTTGGCCGTGGCTCAACCCCCCTGGGGACACCGTCTGCGTGTCGCCACCGGAAGCAAGTTCGGCAGCATCCGCATCCTCAGCATCATTGTGTTTTCATGCAAAACTCCCTGCCAAGCTAGCTTTTGTCCCTTACCCACGGGCCTCAAGTAGGAAGATGTTTTTGTGGCACTGACTCCCATGAAATCATTGGAAAGCTCGTTCTGAGGACGATTCTGAGTAAGCCGAGTAAGCTTTGGGGTTTTGTTGAGAGGATTGCAGCCCATCGGATCATCGACTGGAGCTGCAGCTACTGGATACCAAGCATTCCATCACTCTTCAGGTCATCCTGAGAGTCCGCCGATTGGCCTTGGGTGGCGAGCTGGGTGGTCCCAAGAAGCTGGCCTATGTGGGCGGCTAAGCCGTTGAAGCCGTTGAAGCCGTTGAACGGGAACGTGGGGACGGTTGCTGCCCCGTGTTTGGTGATGGATGGGTAACAACGTGGTAAAGGCCCCACAGATTGTGAACAGATTTTTGTCAGTTTGGAGTTACTGAGAAAACATTTATTTTGGGGTACTTCAATCTTGACAGAAAACCACTTGGGGATGTGTCAGAGAAGGGATACCAATCGACCCAGGAAAACATTGATTTGTAGACACCCCAAGAAGGGGCCCAAAATCAGGAGCTCCAGTACCAAACCAGGGTTTTGTTTGGGGCTATTTACAGTAACACTATTGTGTTAACACTTGTTAGTCCTGTTGGGGACTATTTAGAACTGGGGCAGCTGACGTGCAGTGCCTCCGCCGTCGTTCCAGTCGCTGTTGGGCATGTTGGGCAAAGCTGGGCTGCAAATTCTGAGGCGAGTTCCGCGACCCTGATTTTCCTTTGGCTTTCCTACACTGGCAGCTCAATCTGGAGGACTGCAGCAACTGGAATATTCTGTTGGGCAATATTTTTGCCACCATTTGCATCTTTGACCAGCAAGTCTAATAAGAATGGTGTGTGTTTCGGGGGAGTTTCAAAACAAGAACTGACTTTGAGTTTTTTGTCATAGTCTCATACTTTTGCGGTCACGCAAAGACTACCAGTGACTACCAGTGACAGCTGGAACCAGGAACAGCTCGAAAGACGCAGAGGCTTGGCACATCCGAATTTGCTGCTCTAGATCTCTAGCTGATGCTGCACTTTACAGGTGATGATCTACCCCTTGGCTGCCATTGCAGTGCTGGCAGTTATTGGTAGCTGCCTCAGTGGTTTTCGGATGCTTCCGAGAATGGAAAAAATATGCAGGAAAGCCCAAGAGATTTGGTGGTTCAACCATGTTAAGCCATGTGAAACCCATGGTTTCCTGTAGATGTTTCCAACGAAACCAATCTGAGGCGGCCTTGTCTTTGAGCTCTCTGGAAAGGGCCGATTTGATCCAGAGGCGGCCAAGGACGGCACTCCGGTTGATGATTTTGTATGGGGTTATAGTACCCGCAAAAGGATAGAAAAGTCGTTCATGACTATTGACTATTTGTGTGATTTTAGTGGGATTTTAGTTTCTATCTTTTTGGGGATTGCTATACAATACTATTCAATATATTGGGATGGTAACAATGCAGTGGGAAATCCTATTCACCCGCCAGTGTAAAGGGATGCCATTTCGGGTTTTGAACACTGCAAGAGTCATGATGGGAGTTGCAATGAAACGCGTTGCTTTTCGGAAACCGATGGTCGGGAAGCCCTGATGTCGACCAGGCTTTGTAGATTTTCCAGGATTTTCCCATAGAAAACCAACACAGCCACAAACATCCCAGGAAGATGCTGAAGCCAGAAAGGGCCTCAAGGTTTGGAGGGTCAAGTTCTGCGGTTGCAACCACCCAATCCTTCTGGCTTGGGAGTTGACTGGGGGGGAAAACATATGTAGTAGGGGAATGTAGGGGGTCCATTATATTTGGTGGCATGTTTCTGATCCTTGGTCCAAGGTGGGTTTAACTCACTTGCAACTGCATTGTAATCGACCCGATGTGCCAGCTAGTAAACTGGATGCTCATCCGAGTCTCCATTCAGACTGGATTGCATTGGTTTAAGGGGTCAGTTTTTTTGAGGAAAGCAGGTGGTTTTGTCTTCATCTAATAGAAGAAACCTTCCTCGAAACAAATCTGGGATTCATGCAGCGACAGGATCATGCAGCGCCAGAAGTGGTAGTTCACGGAGTGGCAGAGGACATGAACAACGCCGAGGTGACTGACAACATCAAGGACTGAGCTTTCATGGATTCTGGGGAGTATGGATCAAGAACCAGGTTTTTGACCCACCACTTTGTCATGAGTAGCCCATCCATATTTTTTTGGCGACATGACCCATGGCCCATAGCCATGAATTAAACCTTGGTGATGAATAGTCACTAGCTGCATGGGCTGCTTTTTGGCCAAGTCCAAAGGAGGGCTTAGAGCCAGAGAAGCACGGTGCCTCAGAGAGCTGGCTGCCTCAAAAATTCATGGCCTGTTTCGCTTCGTGGCTTTGCATGGCTTTGCACTGAGGATTGGTGCCTCTACCCTTGAGATTCCGCCTGAGAGCAGTGCACCCAACGCGTCTGGGGACTTAGATACGAGACCAATTTGGAATGGAAATAAAACAAGGTTGTTCAGTCAGGGAGGAAATTCCCCACCTGGGTCCGGGTGCAAAGTGATTCCAGAAATGGGGTTTATCCCCAATTGGCCATTTAGGGAGATTATTCACCAAATGGATCAAATTCAGATAGGGGTACCAAATTTCAACCAAACTCAAATTTCATCATGTTTATCCTGTGAAAGTATCACCTGGCAGGCAAGAGGCGCCAGAAGTTGATGCCGAAGTCCTTTTAGAGGTCCCAGGATCCGAAAAGCTCGAGGAGGCGAGGTCATTCTGTTGGTCAAGTCCTGTTGATCCATCATGGAAATCTAGGTGTAGCCCATTTTCAAGTGACCCAATACGAACTGAATATTTCACACCTCCAGTAATTTTGGGGAACTCACCAGTTAATCGATCGTGACCCACAAAAAACAGGCAAGGTGGCAAGACAGCCCTGCCCTCGATGTTTCAATGCTCAGGTTGTATCCCCAGAGTCATCTTCGGCGCTGGATGAGGTGAGCAGAGGATCACAGATGAAAATGGGAAATCCCTGACATCCCTGGCCCTTGTCAGGGATGTCATGGGAAAATCATCATTAGCTTAATTAACTTGCCAGATTTCGGAAAAAATGCCGGTGTAGATTGCAAATCTGGATCCTTTCGTGTGCTCACGGGTGTGCTTTGCTTGAGAAGATTGACTTCAGTCACTTTGCCCAGGGGAAGAAGAAACGACCAAGTCCCAAGAAATCTGCTCGTGGCACAGAGGTTCAGTACTGTGGTGGTATTGCCACAGGCCGTTGATGACCATTTCTTGACCAGATCCGACAGGCTGGAGAAGCGAAGGAGAAGAAAGTTCCAAAGAAGAAGAGCGAAGCGAAGCCAAAAGTGCGCTCCAGAAGCCAAAAAACCGAACAAATACTGCTGCAGTTGGTTTGATTCGGAAGAGCTGCTTGAATGATACCTGCAAACCAGGCTCCTACCGAAGAGCCAAAAGAAGATGCGAAGGACGAATGAGTAGCCGATTTTCCGCAGCCAAAGCAAGATTGCTCTGCCAGAATCTCTGCCAAGCAGAGATAAATGGCTCAGACCGAACTGGACTTGCCGGTCCGACAGAGCCATCGCACTTGGTTTGCTGCTTATGCGGTCTGCTGCGAAGTGATGCTTTCAGCATAAGAAAGCCATTGCTTGGCAGCAGAATTACTCTGACTCGCAGGAGTCTGACAAGATAACGTTTGTAGCCCATTGCAGCGATTGGAGGAAGGCAAAACATCAGCCAGGATGGGGCTATCAAGTCTTGCAAGTTCAGGTGCAGATCACTTCTTTCCTCGCTGCGTGTGCTATAAAGGGACCTGGGCCAAGCCCGTGTTTATTCCCAGACATGTTCCGCAGTTTACCCCTTGCTCTTTCGATGCCGCAAGGCCCAATTGGAAGAGCATGCTTGTGTTGCTCGACAAACTTGAATGTTGTAACATGTGAGCTTGTTGCAAGTACTTTGCTATTTTTGATGTTAATGTTGCTGCCGTCGACAACGCTACATGTTATTTTTTTTGGATTGGATGCACCTCTGGGTGGTTTCAATCTGAATGCAACTTGGTTAAACCAAGGAAAATATAAATAATATACATATAATATATATATACATATTATTATGAGTAACCAACAAGATTAGCGGAAGACAAAAGTAATAAGGAGTGGACTTGGGATGCTTAAATTTGTATGAAAACCTTTACAACCGATAGGGGACCACCCACTTTGGCCATATTTATTGCGAGTAATAAATAATAAATAATTTTATTTGTAACTCATTAAATAACCGACAAATTTATCTACATACTGAAATTAATAATAGGAAATGAATTGGGATATTTAAATTTGGGTTAACAATTTCAGAACCCAAAACGGACCACCTACTTGCCGATACCGATATCTTATTATTATTTTTGTTTATATAATATGGAAATATAAACCTTTATAATCGATATTTTGTTTATTGCTTATAAAATTAATATATATATATCCGTTGAAATTTCCCCTATGGAATGGTTGGTTTTAAAATACAAAATCGATTTTTAGGATTATTTTATAAGAAATTATGTTTTATATTTTATAATTTTTTTAATATTTTATTATATTATAATAAAACAAATAATTTAAATATAATATATATATGATATTTTTGGAAAATTATTATTATTATTTTTTTAAAATATATATATAAATAACTAATAAAATTATTAAAATATTAATTTAATTTTGTTTTATTTTGGGATTTCGGAGGTTATATAAAATCTTTATAATCGATAGGAAATAACACCGATATTGATAATATAATATTTATTTGATAGGGGATAATCCTAATTTATATATAATATTATAAATTTAATATATAATTTTATTAATATATTATTTATTCGATAGGGAACGATTTTAATTTATATATAATATTATAATTTTAATATATAATTTTATTTATTATTTATATATTATAAAATAATATTAATTTAATTATTTTATATTTTTAGATATATACGTATATTTTTTTGCTCGATTTTTTTAGGACTTCTTTAATGGTACCGAAATAGTCCGATTATTTTGGGATTTGGAAAAATAAGAAATTTTAAAATAGGAATTACGGTTTTAGTCTTTGTTTCGTAGCCTAATTATATGATATATCCTTGATTTTTCCTTGATTCGATTCCCCCGAGATCCATTTAATTCTGCCTTTGTTTGCCTAATTTTTGTGATATTGTTTCTGTGTTTTTTCTAATATGTATTTCTGTAAAATGATCCGCTTGCTGCATCCTTTTACCGTATATACTGCGCTTGCTTCCTTAGCCTGTGCGCGCTATTTTGGGGAGCTTTTTTGGGACACGGTTTTCGGTAGTAATTTTGGAGAGCAGCTTTGGGGAATAGCTATGGGGAGCAATTCGCGGCTTTGCAACAGCATTGGTGACCAAAAACTTTGAAAAATAATAATTTTGGGGAGAAATTTTAGAAAAATAATTTTAGGAAGCTACTTTCACAAACAATTTCAGGGGTAGCTGTAGTACCTTGGGAGTGTAACTGTTCGGAGCAGTTTCGATATTAATTTTGGGGAGCGCTTCGGGGAACAGCTTTGTGGAGCAGGTTTGGGGAGTAGGTTTGGGCAGTAGGAGTAACTTTAAGGAGCAATAAGGCAGGGAACACCTTTGGGGATTAATTTAAATATGTAATTTTGGGGAGCAATTTTCGGCAGCAACTTTGGGAAGTAGATTTCGGGAGCCGCTTTGGGAAATAGCTTTGGGGAGCCGTTTTGGGGAATAAATTTGAAGCATAGTAACTTTGATACCCGCTTTACGGCGGTGCTTTGGGGAACAACTTTGAGCAGCAACTATAGGGAATTGCTTTGGGAAATAATTTTAAGAAATAGGTTTGGGAAATTTAAATAATAATTTTAAAATATCGCATTTTTGGGGAGCACCTTTGGGAATTAGCTTTAGCATATAATTTTGGGGAGTAGTTTTTGGCAGTAATTTTGGGGAGTAATTTTTAGAAGCCGCTTTGGAGAATACCTTTGGTGAGCCTTTTTGGGAAATAGGTTTGAAATATAATTATTTTGGGGCAATCGTTTTGCAAAGGAATATTAGAAAATAAATATTAGTTTTGAAAAATAACAGATTTAGGCCGTAACTTTCGGGGAACAACTTTACAAATAATTCCGGGGAACAGCTTTCAATACTACTTGTGGGGACCAACTTTGGGGAACCGCTTTGTATAATTTGGGGAGCCATTTTTGGGGTATAGATTTGAAGCATAGCAACTTTGGAGTAACAGCTTTGGGTAGTAGCTTTGGGCAATACTTTTCGATAACGACTTTGGGACGCAATTTTCGGGAGCCGCTTTGCAGAATGGCTTTGGGGAGCCGTTTTGGCGAACAGATTTGAGAAGAATTTTGGGGTATAGTTTTGGGAAGGAATTTTAGATAATTTTCCGGACTAGCTTTGAAATAGGTGTGGGGAGCAACTTTGGATTTTTAGGGAGCTTCTTTGGGATACGGTAATTTTGGGAGATAATTATGGGGTATAACTTTGTAATTTTTCAATAATATTAATATTAATAAAAATATATTTTGAAGAAAAAAAAAATTGGGAAATAATTTTAGAAAAATAAATTTGGAAAATTTCTTTTAAATATAATTTTTGGGGGTAGCTTTAGTAATTTGGGGGAGCAGCTGTTCGGAACAATTTTTAATAATAATTTTGTGGAAAAAAATTGGGGAACAGGTTTAGGGAAATATAGGTTTAAAGAATAATTATGTACGGCAACTTTAAACAACAAATTTAAATAACAATAAGTAAGAACCCGTAATTTTAGGAAATAATTTTAGAAATTAATTATAATACTTAATTTTAGGAAGTAAATTTCAATAATATTTTTATTTTTTCGACATCGCAACTTCTAAAAATAATTTAAAGCTTAAATATTTTAATGTATTTTGTATATTTTAATAAAAAAATATATTTCATACCACAACGGCATATATTTTTTCGATATCGCAACTTCCAAAAATAATCCGAACATAAGGTATTTTTATTTTTTTATTTATAAATTAGTTTCGTACCACAACGACGCGTACTTTTTCGACATCTCGACTTCCAAAAATAGTCCGAAAATGCTATATTTTATACATTTTAATTTCAAAATGTATTTCATGCCACAACGGCGTATAATTTTTTATTTTTTATTTAGCCAAATAATTCCGGACCCGGCGGTTTAGTGAATTTACTTTTCGACCCTCCAAAACCGCAAATTATTTAAAAAACACAATATTTTACGATTTTCCTACCTTTTCATACATCTATATCGTTTTTTTTCTAACTCTTTTTCTTCTCTAATCTCTTCTACTCTTCTCTTCTCACTAACTCTTCCCATCTCTACTTTTCATCTATCCATATTATCGGAAATTTAACTTCTAAATTTCTTTCGATTAATAAATAATATATTTCTATTTAAATATTATATTAGTATATAAATTAATTATATAATTTTATAATTTAAATTTATAATTTTATAATAATATATATTAGGTAAATAACTAAATAAATAAATATTGTAAAATATAATAATTAAACATTTCTAAATAAATATTAATTTAGGCATATATTTTATCAATATACAAAAAACACGAACAAAATTCTTTATTATTTGCAATAGATATGGCCAAAGTAGGTAGTCCCCTATCGGTTGGGAAGATTTGTATTTCCACTTTGTGTAAACATCGGGTATCGGTCAGTGGGTGGTCCCCTGTCGGTTGTCAAGGTTTCCTCACAATTTAAACATCCCAAATCCACGACCTCCTATTTTAGTCAATCTTCCGTTAATTTTTGTCGGTTACTGATACATCCATATATATATATTTATAAAAGATACATGCATATATAAACTTAAATAAATATAAAATAAATAAATAAATAACATATATTCTTTAAAAGGAAAATTCCGCAATCTAAATCAATTTAAAACCCGGCAAGCATTGGAACTTGTCGCATCCCCTTGGCTCCTCAGGATCATCTAGGATCGATGAAAAAAGCGAATACAAGGAACAGGAGAGAGGTGTTCATCAAAAAAAGCATATTTTGTCTTCAGACACGTATTTCGGCAAATCCACATTTGTTTTGAAAAAGGGGCGTGATTGCGATGTACTATTAGTGTCGCCTTTAATTTTACAGATAGTAGCTGTGTAAATGCTACATTTGGCAATTTTCAGCTTTTTCGGCCTGCTGCGGCCACCAAAAGTGTATTAATTAATCATGAATTGCCTTCAAATCAAAAACACAGCGGGACACTTCATTTACCATATTTATCATACCAATCTTATGTTTGTTCCCGGACCTTTTGCCGTCCAGAAATTCCAGAAACCTCAGTGAGCCAGGCACTGGGATTGAATGCGAACAAATCTGGGACTACAAAGCAGAAATATGCACAAATGTCAGCAAAGGAGCAGGTTCTTTCGCCAAGCACTTCTTCTCAATCCTTTTTTCGCCTTATCTTGAATTAAAGATATGAGAAGCACAGCAGCAACTGAATGAAAAAAAGAAACATGAAGCATGTGGATTGTCTGAAAATGCCGGTGCCACCAAACTAGCCAGAATTAGGGGCACAAGGGGCACCATATTGTCAGACAAACCGATGTGGTCTTATTTGGCAAACGGCTCTGAAGGCCAGCGGTGGTGGCCCCAAAAGACCTCACAGGAAATGACACGAAATTACTCGGAAACTGACCGTGAAAGGTATTCTCTTGTAAACAGCTGAGATGGCAATGGAACATCCAAATTTGCAAATCGACTCTCCCAGAAACAAATGGAACTTGCTGTAAACCCAGGTTTGATTGCCAAAGGGTACTCTGAAACATGTGTCTTTCACCGCTTGTGTCGTGAAATGTTTCCTGGCCTGCAATAAATGGCATTGCATCTTCTTCACCGTCATCCCCCAGTCTTCCAGATCCTTCACCAAGTGAACGCTTCGGAAGTTCCAATCTTCTGAATTTGAAGTAACGGCGGCAACTCGTGCGCTTCACTGGGACTAGGATAAGTTTCGATTCTGCCCGCTAAAATGGGTAGTTGATGGTAGTTGAATACCAAAAGTGACCAAATTAGTGGTTCCATTGGCCAGTTCGGCCAGTTTGGGCCACAGGAAAAAAACCTGGAAGGTTTGCTGAGGTCACGACCACCTTCTTCCCGATTTTCAAAGGAGTCTGTTAGGTCACCTCCAGGTTTTCCACGTCTCTTCTTTGGATGGGGAACTCCCGATCGTGTCGGCATTGCCGTTGGTGGTGTCTCCAAGCCACCTCCCACCTCATTTGTTGGGGCATACCATATCTGGGGGCCGGTAAAGGTTGGGACGGGTCGAACTTCAAAGCCCCAAGTGCCTAGAGACAAATCTTGGTCAATTGGTCATTTCAAGTATTGACCATCTGATTTTATCATATTTTATCGGGTACCAGGTGCCAGACCCAGACCCAGGTGTCTCCGATATTGGAGGAGGAGCTCCAGGCATTGGCGTTCCCTACCCCCAAAAACTATCTCAATGTTTGAGGGCTTGATCATGCCGTTTTTTGTCGGTCATGAGTCATGCTCCAACATCATGTACCCACTTTTCGCCCAAATGGTTCTGACAGCCCAGGATTAAAGAACCACCAAATTATCCACTAGGGCTACGAATAGTCAGGGTTTGTTCATCTTGGGTTGACATGTCCCTAGGTCCATAAAATCATCCAATGCTCAAGTCGAATGGCGACTGGTGTTCTCATGTCTTCGGCCATGGGAAGGTGCCGTGGAGCCTCGGTGTCTCCGAAGTATTCGTCAAGTCTTGCGGCCAAAGAAAGGTTGACAGACACTGCTGAAACAAACGTTGGCCTGCCATTTTTCAATCAGCATATCAGCCAGGTTTGCAAGGTCAAAACCTACATCATCCATGCAGTGCAAGGTCCCCAAGTGCTTCCAGGAACAGGTGGCGAACTCCCTGGTGGGAGGTTGTTCTTGGCATCCATGTCTCGGGTGATCTCAGCAAGCCTTTCCTGCCCACGAGCATCCCACTGGTCCCAGCCGGGATGATCCCCCAAGTACCACCCTGTCCCTCTGACCCCGCGCCTTATCAGACTCCCTGAGCTGTGCTACAGTTGCTGGTAACAGGTAACAACGACTTTGAACACACCAGCCAACATTTCTCAGTCTCATGTGTACCCCTGGGCCCTTTTGACCATTGGCGGGTAGCATTAAGAAAATAGCTTTCATGATCACACATGAAGTCACTATTTGGGCCTTTCATGTCCTTTAATATCCTTTAATGATATATCCGCCGACCCCAGCCGACGGCAAGGGGGAGCGCGTCAGAGAAGAGGGGACACGACACAAGGAGCAAGAATCCGCCGACCAGCAATTACTAGCAGCAAGAGGCAAGGCAGGAAGAGAGAGAATTGAAGAAGAAAGCAAGAGGCCAATAAGTTGACGTCAGGCACGGTCAGCTTCAGGCCGCAGGCGGCGAGTTTCTTCTGGATTCGAGCCTTGGTAGTTAGGCATGGCCAGCTTCAGGCAGCAAGAGCGAGAAAGACGAGAGGCACGAGAAAGCGACGTTAGGGAAAGCAACGTTAGGCACAGGCAGCTGCCAGCCGAAGGCCGCGTCCGTCTTGTAGTTCCATGGTGTTTCGGTCCAACGAAGCCACGGCTTTGGAAGCTTGCAAGCTGGAGTGTGGAGTCAGTTTCTAGCTGCGTCAGAAAGCAACGTTAGGCAGAGGCGGCTGCCAGCTGAAGGCCCCGTCCGTCCTTTAGTTCCATGGTGTTTCGGTTCTGCGGAGGGAAGGTTTTGGAGGCTTGCAAGCTGGAATCTGAAGCTAATCTTTAGCTGCATCAGAAAGCAACGTTAGGCAGAGGCAGCTGCCAGCGGAAGGCCCCGTCCGTCCGGGAAACAACTTCTGTGTGTGGGATATTATAATCGACCTCTGGGGTCGGGGGGCGTAGCCAACATTTCTCAGTCTCATGTGCACCCCTGGGCCCTTTTTGACCTTTGGGGGGTAGCATTAAGAACATAGCATTCATGAACACAAATGAAGTCACTTTTTGGGCCTTTAATGTCCTTTAATGATATATATCATTAAGCAAAGTTTCGTCCCGCGGACATCGCAGAAACCTCTCTGAGTCACTGGCGGATGATTGGGATCGGGTCCTGCGCTGTCTGGATCAACCATCTGGCCAGTGACCACCCAGCGTTCTGCTTCGACATCGCTTAATCCTTTTCCATACCTCGAGGGAAGCGAAGAAACGTCGTTCAACCGCAATGATTGCTGCTAAGCTGCTAGGTTGGATCCTCATCTGGGGAGACATCAGGTATTGCAAAAGAGGTAAAACCAACATCGACATTCCGACTGAAATCAGCTGCGGTCAAAGCACTTCCTCAGGAATTTGTCGCCTTTCTCTGGAAACATGGGGGACACCACAATCCCGGGCAATCTTTGCAACTCCTGAGGTGGCACGGTGGCACCACTTGGTGCCCGGTGACAAATAAGACTGCCATGGTTTGGCTCTTGCTGTGGCTCCTCGTGGGGCAGGTTCCGCAGAAACCACCAGCAGCCACTGGGATCACCCTGAGACTAAACGCAGCCAATTCTCCAAGTCTGACTTTCGCAGTTTCAGCATGTAAAAAAGCGACTGAATCGATAAGAGAGCCTCCTCCAATGTGCCTTCACCAGATGACTTGCAGTTGATTTCCTCAGAAGAAACATATCGATCATGTTATATACATATTATATACATATAATATCACATAAAACAAAATTAAACATACAGTAGTTCATTTAACAAATAGATATGATATATTCAAATAGTAAGTCTGCCGGACTTGACTGTGCATGGGCATGCTGGCAGTACTGACATGGCACGGCACCTGACTTGGGCCAAGTTTCGATAGGTCCATCATAGAGTGCCAGGAACTTTGCAGGCACGCACCATGGGTGTCCAGCTTTGCCGGAGCAGTCTCCCTGAGAGGATTCCCATCCCCCTAGATCTTACAGAGTAGTAATAAGGCACCCCAAAAGGCTTAGATTTGCGGGGGGCATTCAATAGGAGGGTGAAGAGATTATTTACTTCAGGTATGTACAGTATTATATATTACTCTACTACTCAACATCTCTCGCCAAAACCAGCTGAGTCTTGACACCCCTGGGCAGAATGGAGCTCCCGTTCGCTGCCCGAAGTCCTCCAGCTGTGTGAAGCCATGTGGTGAACCCAATGTCTTGGTGACACATCTTGTTTACTCAAATTTGACCATTTGGGGGTTTCAACACCATTTAAACACATCTCTCTCTCTCTCTCTCTCTCCATAAACAACTCTAGCCAAAATAATTACAGCACTCACTTTAGCACATTGTGGCCTGCGGCAGGGCAGTGACCTGGGGACAAGACACGAAAAAAGGGTGAAACTGGCAGGGTACCCAAAAGGGAATACAAACCATCGCAAAGTGGATGTTTGAAATTGTATGAAATTGTTTTAGGACAAAGTCATATACAGAAGGATCTCTCTCTCTCTCTCTCTGTGTCCTTTTGGATCTTCAAATTCGACCAAAACAGCTCGGATTCAAAGCCGAGCTGCGCAGGAGTCGGAGCCTTGACAGAACTTGCCTTTGTAGGCGCCAGTGATTCGTCCCCAGGGATCACACCCCTTTTGGCGCCTGCAGTCATGGAACAGATGGAACAGTGACAGGCCGCCAAAATGTCAAGGGTCACTGGGAGGTACCTTCTACTAATTAACCTGACCGTCTGATTTGTAGATGATCCCTCCCAAGTTCATTTCTTCCCATGACTATTTATATTATTGTATATTCCTGGATTAGGACATAGGACCCTCCATTTTTTGCACCAATCTCCATGGCGCATGGCACCTGGGAGCGCTACGAGTGGCTTTGACTTTGGGGGTCCCGGGAGGTGGCGCCAGTGGTGGCACTTCTTCCTCCTGAAATAGGGCGACCCACATTTTCGGCCACCTCCAATATCTCCAATAGGGTAAAAAATGGGTAAAACACACATCCTGGTGGTTCCTGGAGATTTCATGTACCTGTCGAAAAAACTCTACGAAGATAACATCCATCCGACTCATCCGCAATGTCCTCGTCGGGCTTTTTGAAGAAGTGGTTTGGAGCCAGCGCTCCGTAGCTTTTCTGATGGGCGCTGGGATGATCATGGTCAGTCCGGCATCCTTCCATGAACTAAGGTCCGTTGTTCTATAGTTCACAAGATTGCGATAACCAAGGCCATTTTGAAACGGATAACGCGTCAGAACGCTGACTCTAACCTGACCTGGTACTGCAAAATAAGCCATTTCTAGATGATTTTCATTCTGCGATCTGAGGACGCCACTCCTCCTGCCATGCTGTCTGAAGCGCAACCTGCATATGCTGCCCATACTGTGGCGCTGTAATTCTACACCAGCAAAGCGATTGGCTAATATGAATATCATATGATTGAATAGATCATAAATGACATTCTATAAAAATCATTGAAAATCATGATACCATTGATAAATACATCTCCTACTGCACCAAACCTTTAGGCACGGACTTGCTTTTCTGGTAGTGCTGCCCATTTGATGCCTGCGTAGCAGCCTTCCTGATCTGGATAATGAACCTTAGAAATCTGGGCATATCTGGGCACTGATCCTTCCGGGCTTCACAGCGCACACCGGGCACCGAACTTGGCCTTTCATTCGTGCCTCCTTAGCTTTTGGCATGCTGATGTCATGCTGATGGCAACAACAGGCCGTGGAGAGCCAAGGATCTGGGTCCATCCCTGCCACGTGCATCTTCGGTTCCGCTGTGGGTCGGGGCATTTCCCCGAAGAGAAAGCCAGTCTTCAGGCCTGATTCACTGCTAGGATTCACCTCTTGCTGATCCACCTGAAATGCATTAAATGATTGTATTCAGCACCTATCCACGAATTGCATGCTTGCAAACGATCTGCTGCAATGCACCCGTGAACCCTTTCCTGGTCTTTTGATGATGAGCTCATGTGGCAAGACCAAAAGCATCGGCTCTTTCCAAGCAAAGGGCATGCCTCAGTGCAGCAGCACAATGGGCTCACCAGCCTTGGGCCACTGCAAGTTAAATTCACCAAGGTTCCAACCGAAGGGCATTGCACTGCAAGTTCTCCTGGGCATGGCTGAACATCAGAGATAGCTGGGGCTTCCATGCCATGCATGACATGAGCAGTCCAAGGTCAAGACCTGGCAAAGTCTGGCTTCTTTGGCCAGCATATCGCGCCCTGCTCTCAGCACATCGCGCAAGAAGTCTGTGGGCCAAAATGGTCAAAATGGGCCAGCTTGTCACATCCTAAGAACATCCAAACAGCACGATTGACTCTGGGACTTTTCGCCTTTCCTGCTTGTCAAGCAGACAACCGGCACTGCCAATTGCAATGCGCTCGCTCGTTTTTTCTGAAGACCAAATGCTCCGCTGCTTCTCCAGGCCACACAAGTACCTAGCAGAAATGTGCAGGGGCGACCAGCCCCAATCCCTGGCTTGCTAACTGGGTCCGCTTCAAACCTTGCGACGTTTCCTTCAAAATTGATCAAAGCTGCAGATTTCGAATTGTATAATCTTTTGCATCAATGTGTCAGAAATTGCCAGTTTTCAGACTAGCAACTCTGGAACCATGCCCTGTTCGTGATATTCTTTTGCAACCGAGGGTCTGATATTTTGAATCGCCTTTACGAAGCATGCAAGGAAGTCATCTGTGCCTTGTAAATGTTTGCGGTTTCGGGTCAAGTGATGCAAAGCAGCCGTTTGCTAGCTGTTTGGAGTTACATTTAGCATTCAACATTCATCTGATTTCACTTCGTTGTTATTCAGGATCATTTGATTTCTCATATTTCTAATTCTAATTGCTTGTGTTTGATGATCAGCTCAGTGCTGGTTGATGAGCTTGATTGCCCCTGATGATAAGTTAACATACCAAAACCATCCAAAACCTTTACCTCAGGGCTGCACAGGGTGACTCGCAGTAAATCTTTGACGGAGCTGGTCCGACCTGAGATGGATTCAGCATCTCAGGCGAAGAGAATCCAACATTTTGAAACCGCCAGCCAAACACAGAGTGCAAATGCATGCAAATTACATTATTGGATGATTTCAACGAGTATGGCTTGCGCCAACTTGTACTCTTTGACAACTCCTTCCAACATCTTCCCCCTGGGTTTAAAAAAACGACTGATTCTGCACAGCTTTTTGATCCTTGGTGCAAGAGTCGTGCGCCGCACAGAACAACCGCCTTCAAACCAAGGCATTGCCTGGAAGATCTGTGCTGCACAGGTAGGACGTAAATCCCTTGAAGTACAGGGATCCCTGTTTCAGAAACTTTATGGCTGGGTGTTTTCACCAGCCATACCGGAAAGCAGCATTCCAACGTCGGATGCCAAGGTTGAACAACCCATCAGGTCTTGCACCAACGGTTTGATCAGGAGCCATTGCCTGCTGCAAGCTATACCGCTGGTTCGGAACCTAGTTGCAAAGCCGCACAGGCTTTGATCTCGCTCAAATCACCATCAGCTCACCAGCATGTACCGCATCAGCCCTGCAAATGCAGGTTCTATTGCCTGGAAAAGGTGGAATGCTTTTTCGCCGGATGCAGTATCAGCATGATCTGGGCAAACTGGAATCATTCCCAAATGCAACAAGAGCCCATTTTCAGGCGGCGTCCCTTAATTTCTAAACATCAACGACGCATATTTACAGTGAGGTACTTACAACATCTTACAACATGTTACAAAGTCGCTAGAACATGCAGTCATTTCCCCTCATCATGCCCCGCAAAAGAAATCAAAGAGGGCCCCAAAGCTGCAGCGCGAAGCCCTCGGGGCTGCCTCCGGCAAGGATGGTACCGAAACATAAATTGGGAGAACACTCTCCTTCTCGAAGCATCTGCCTGGGACTGCTTGGACGCGGCCGATACCTGGGGTAACCAGAAAACTGTGATGATTCCCTGTCATCAAAGATGGCAATGGGACAGACCCCAAACATATCGAAACCTCCATTTAGTTTGGGGATGTTTGGGGATGTTTGGGGATTTCCCATTCCATCCCATTCCTATGTTTGATTACTGGGTCATCCCACAGCCATGTCATGTGCAGCTCGAGTTTCACTGGGAGATCTGAAGATTTGATGCCTTTCCACCAGGATTTCATGGAACTTTGAGTCAGGAAGTGCCCATGTGGCAGCCTCGGCATGCTGATACTATGGCTAGATTGGATTCGATAATTTACAAATTCCAGTAGTACATAATAGATCATAATAGTCCTTCAAGTACTCCACGTCTTACATAAATGTTGCTATTGATAAGGCATGAGCTGGGACCACGAATGAAGACAACACAATAAATCGGGCTTTAAATGAGCAACCATTTACCATGCGCTGCAACGTGGCCGCAGATTCTTCAGGTCCAAGCCACTGACTCCTCTGCTTGGCCACTTCGGCCCAAACTTTCTCCCACAATGCGCGTGTTTTGGCCTCAACTTCTGCTGTCAAATTCTGCCGGAAACGCTCTGGGCTGGGTCAAAGAATGTGAATATGTGAACAGCATCTGGGTCAAATATTCCACGCTATTCCCAGCTTCAGTGGGTGGATTTGCCTCAAGCCGCTGACAAGTTACACTCCCTCCACTGGAGGGCTGGCTGGTATGCGCCCATCCAGCAATGGGATCTAAAAGTCTTTCCCCATCACTGTGCCAATATTCAAAGGGCTCCCATGGCAACCAATCTAGTTTCCTTGGCCCAGGTTCACCAAGGACCCAATCACAAGAATAATCACAACGGATGATGTGATCCACCACAAAAATCGTAGAATTCGAAGAGCTACAGTATCTTGTGGTGGAATATGATGGTATATAATGGTATATAATAATGATAATCATGATATATATAATAATGTTGCTATATTATATACCTCTCCAAGGCTCTCTTCTTCTTCTTTGGTCCATTCTTGGCCATCGCTCAGTGACCACGCTAGAGGCACGCCATGGCGAGAACAGAACTTCCTCAAGTCCTCGCCCATCTTGGAGCCAAAGAGGCCAGGGAAGCTGCCAACCAAAACCTGGGATTCGATCACCACCGAGTACAACGATGATGCCCAAGTCAACCCAGTCATTGAAACGGGCATATAGGTTGATAACAATTGTATAGTAACCCGTAGCCCCTAATGATATAATCACCAACCAACAGGGATCAACAGGAGCTTTAGCAGCCTACCTGAGTTTTGAAGTTCTGAAAACTTGCAGTAACCATCCCCGCCTTGGTGTCATTGACTCGCATCTCGCCCAGGAGGGCTGCTTCCATATACATATTTCCTTCCGGTGCGCAATTGGCTCATCTGATGTCATCCGCACAACAACCAGAGCATATGCGAAACCCAAGCCTTCGAGCGGCCTCACATCTGCGTCTTCTCCCAACAATTGATAAATCTGCCGTGCCAGCCCACCACCAACCTCGGGGCAAAATGCACATATCCGGTTGTAATCACTTGGTTGGTCAAAACCCTGCACCCCTGGTTTTCACCCCAAAGTGGCTGGTATATGGTATATCTGGATGTTCATCCGCCAAACATGGTATGATAGTATGGCTGTAGGCGTTGAACCATACTCAATTTATCCTCCAAATTTCATGGCAATCTCCACCTCAAGAAAATCCGGGAATTTGATATCCATACTCTCTGGCAATTTAACATGTACATCATTCGAACTCCAATCAGTCTATACCACAAGATTCATGGCAAATCCCTATCTCCAGACATTTCATTTCCATAAAAATCGCCAATGTGAGCCTCCAATTGGTATAGAAAAAAAATGAAAAAATCCAACGAACTTGGGGCCATTGAGGGTATGGAAAATTGCCCCAAGTTCGTTGGATGAACATGGATTTTCCAATGGATTTTCCAACTAATGACCCTCTGGTAATTTAACGTAGCTATTGAAAATGACCATTAATAGTGGATTTTCCCATTAAAAATGGTGGATCTTTCCATAGCTATTTTGACATAACCAGAGGGTAGCCATATTAATCTGATTTTCCCATTAAAAATGGATGATTTCCATGATTTTCCAACTAATTACCCATTTCCCATCCATTTTTTTCACTTTCCCATCGCTATGAGGTCCCCTTTTCGATCCAGGCCTTCCGAAAGGTCCGCGCGTTCGCCAGAAAGCTGTGCAGCGGCCTCTCTGCCACGCCCAAGGGCGTCCGCTCCACGGGAGCGCAGCTGACGCCTTGAAATCGTCCAAAGAGGTGGAACATGGGGGATTTATATGGATTTATATGGATTTATATGGATTTATAATGGCTGTACCTCTTTAAAATCATAGTCCTTTTTAAATCCAAAGGGTTTCTTAGAAGTTTCACATTTAAAAAGGACATAAAAGACTATAATATACTATAATAATGATCTATAATGACTGTGAATTGGGGGGTAGTATACTTCATTTTCAGACCCAAATGACCACCGTCACTGGAGGGTTTCATGAAGAATAACTGAGTTTATGAAGCACCAAAGTTTAACAATAAACTGAGTGTCTCAACCATCACTGAGGATTTCATGAAGAATAACTTCGCAGGCAGTTGAGATTTGCATGAACCACAACAAAAACCACAACATAAAGAGGTAGTTGCTATTACTTGTTGAATCTGAATAGCAGGAGGCAATCGGAGTATAAGATCAAAGAACATGATGGCTTGGTTTTTTGGGTGATATGGGGCATATGGGGGAATATTTTTACGGGAAATATGGGGGATGAGAATACCCGTATTTTAGACATGGGCTCATGAAATAAGATGAAATAAGTATATCATGACAAGAATATAACTGAGTCGTTGGCATGATGACAGTGATGATAGCTGATTTTGAGTGGAATCATGAATTGTGAACGTGAAGTACCTGAATTGGGGGTATCAGTGACCACAAAGATACCACAACTGGGTCAATCACGACCCATCCTTTCGAAGCCCTGACTGGGACGATCAAGCGGAATTCGCAGCCAAGTCGCTCGCATCCTGGACAGTTCGGACGACAAAAACAAAGGGAATGGCATTTGGAGAGCATTTCCGTGGTGATTTTTGAAGCTACAGAGTAATCTAATTTAATATCCATATAACTATGTATATCTATGATTATATATGTAACCATTTATCAACAATTACACATTTAACATTATGTAACTATATGCAAATAAACATATATAACTAGATGTAAATAAAAATAAACAACTATATATATAGTAATATATATGTAACTATATATATAATTTATAATTGTATATATATATATATATACAAATATAGTTTTATGTGTATGTATATATATATATGTATATAAATATATCGAATTACCTCAATGAAAGCGCATTGGGGAAAGGATGAGCAAATCCTGAAGCAGGCAACCAGGGTCACGGTGCAGCGTTTGTCACAGTCCTCAACCAGCTTTGCGAACCAGCTGGGCTTGTGGACTGGCGTGACGGATTTGTTGCAAATGGACTCCCAACCACCAGTGTCCTAGGCTAGGAAGGGCGTTTTACATACCGAGCGTCAACGGATGTAAAATTAGAGGATGCAAGGGGGAACAATCATAAAAATGTAGGTGCTGAAATGTGCTGAAGAAGATTCTGAAATATTTCATATATAATATTTCATAGTATCATAGAACATCTACCCCAGGATCACTATATGGAAAATTGCAGCATCCTTCACATGGTTTGTGCCGCCCAGCATCACTACCAACAATAACTGCTCGTTGGCGGACGACATCATTTCGAAGAATGGCGCTGATGGAACCATAGCCTTGTGCGCCAGTTTTGGCACAACAGGAAACTCAAACTCAAAAAGAAATATAAAACAACAAGTCAACCCACCCCAGTCGCCACAAACTGCCTTTTTCATCCTCTCCAAGCCAGATTTGCATACACTTTCAATACCTGGTTGGTGGTTTCAACCCCCTGAAAAATCGGAAAGTGAATGCGGATCATCACCACAGAAAAACATTGAAACCGAAACATACTTTTTATAATTCATATTCATTTATCATATATATAATCTATATAAAGCCTAATTATTTCAAATCACCAGCCAATGATCTTTCAATCATTTCAAATTTCAAAATCTTTGGCCATCAAAAGCAGATCACCAGCACTACTTCATTTCAACTTTCAACTTTCACTACAACATACTACAACTATACAAATATCAAATTTCACCAGAAATGTCACCAGAAATTTCAACATCATTCAGCGTGCCATTTTTGGCGCCGAGAAGCGTCTTACGCCCATGGCCAGCTGTCGGGTGTTGCCTGCCAAGTACCTGGGTCGTTCTCTGGCCTCTTCGGGGCTCGGTGGCACTTTGCTGAAGGGCGGCAGCCGGTAGAGTCCCGTTTCGGCGGCTTCCATGACACCTGGGAAAGCTATGGAACAATAGGATGGACAAGCCATGGAAAAGAATGGACACCATGGAAAAAGATGGAAAATGGTAGGGTTTTGAGATGTTTTGATGGATACTTTCATATTCCCAAGTGCACTGATCCTGCCCAACTCTTCACTCTATTTCTGAAGTAGAAACAGGTAGGGTTTGGGGGTCAGTGTGTCGACACCTGGCTGACATTGAACTGAGATGCTGCGAACGAGAAAGACACCAAAAGATCCAAAGGCCGGACAAATGTATCAAAATGTTGAACATGAACATCATGAACATCTCAGTGCCACTGACATGCGCAAAACTGCTGCAACGTGCAACGTTAAACCCGAGTCTCCCCATTGGTCTTGCGATACGTTCGCCACGATGGAGGAATTGGTGGCTTTCAGTTCCCACATGGTAGGGAAGCGACCCCCAAACGCATCTAAGGTTTTGATACTGAAGGCTGATTCTCCTGGATGAGATTTCAAACTATTTGCGTCCAAGCCAAAGTTGGTGACCCACTCCAGATTCTGCAACGCAACCTTGACTTGGGAAGAGGAACTTAGGCTGCTTGACAAGGTCACTAGCAGCTTACAATCTTTGAACAATCTTTCAATCCTTGCTTTCCTGCCTTGCCCTAGCAGGCCCTAGCAGGCCCTAGCAAAATTAGATGCACTTCATGTGTTAACATAATTTGACTGCTTGTCTTCACAGTCTTCAAACGCTTTATATAACATGTTTTTTCACTCTTTGTTTTGGGTCAGAAAAACTTCCCCAAAAATACACGAACCATCTGAGGAGCTTTCAACCTCTCCAGGAGTTCCGTTGCGGAGAGGGAAGCCAAGCGCCTCCCTGCTGCCCCTTGTAATTTCAGTTCCCAGCGGAATGATGTGGTGGAAAATACTGCCTCAGCGGCCAGAAATGGCTCGCACGAATCATACAGTAATGGCAAAAGGTTCCAAAACTTGTTACCGTGGCAAACACTCCGATTAGTAACCAGCTGGTACTACGGTAGTACTGGTACTGGCCAGTTACAAAAACTTCAGGATGTTGATTACTGTTTGATTTTCATGGCACAAGGAAATCAATCCAAATGATTGTGCATTTTTGAAGCGAAGTAGCTTGCGCATTGGGGTCGGTTGATGTCGGTTGACGGTTGATGAAAGTTGATGAAACGGTCAAGAGGCTAGGATTTCGTTTTCTGCTTGCGTGGAGGCATCTATAGATGATTGCCTCGCTGTCTCAATCACCTGCACAGGTGAAACACCAACCAACAAATCACAGCAGCATCTGGTGCTTCAAAGATCTTCCAAGGTTCGGTCCCCCAAACTTGATCGAAATCAGATTGCCAGATTTGTATAGATTTTTTGTTTCAAAAAAACCATAGCCGATATGGGGCAATCAGGACCAACGTCATCAAACATCCAGAGCTGTGCCCATTGAGAACGCGCCTCCCGCTGAGCTGGTGTCAGCTGCCCATGACAAGTGGCTAAGGTCAACCAGCAAGCGAACAGGCGCATGCTGCAACCTGCAGAATGGGACTCTTCGCCAGGTAGCAGTGGAATGGGGGATTCCCCGAATGGATTCTAAATGACTACGTGCACTAACTGAAGGAAATTTAGAAGTCAAACTTCCGACAAAATGGACAGATGGAAAAGCAGAGGTGGGAAGAGTCAGAGAAGAGAAGAGAAGCGAAGCGAGAGAAGAGAAGAGCAGAGCAGAGACGAGACGAGGAGAGGAGCGGAGAGGAGAGGAGAGGAGAGGAGAAGAGAGGAGAGAAGAGGAAGAGGAGGAGGAGGAAGAGGAAGAGGAAGACGAAGAGGAAGAGCAAGAGGAAGAGGAACAGGAAGAGGAAGAGGAAGGGGAAGAGGAAGAGGAAGGGGAAGAGGAAGAGGAAGAGGAAGAGAAGAAGAGAGAGGAAGAGAGAAGATCCGAGAAGAGAAAGAGTCAGAAGAAAGAAGATGCAGGTGCACGCAAAGGTATAAAAGTCGCGATTCACCGTGTTTTTCCAATGATCTGTGGCTCCGGAGGGTCGAACATTAGGCTCGCTAAAGCGGCGGGTGCGGAGCCATCTGGGGAGATGAGAGATGAACAATTGCACACCGTACATTGTGGCGCGAAGCAAATTTCCAAGTCAAAATGTGCCTGGAGCACTTTTTGAAGTTGAGATGTGCAAAAAGTGCACGCCATTGTGGCGCGAAGCATGTTTCGAAGTCAAAATGTGAAAAGTAGTTGTTGTTGTGGTGGTGGTCGTCGTCGTCGTTGTTGTCGTCATCGTTGTTGTTGTCGTTGTTGTGTGGTGTGGTACGGTTGAACATCCAAAAGTGGTCCGAACGTGGTGTGCTACTACTACTACTACCACCACCACCACCACCACTACCACTACCACTACTACTACTACTACTACTGCTACTGACACTAACACTACTAACACTACTAACACTACTACAACTACAACTACAGCTATAGCTACAGCTACACTAGGTGTAAACTACTACTGCAGCTACATCAACTACAACTACACAAAACTACAACTGCAGCTACAACAGCCACAGCAGCAACAACAATAACAACAACAACAACAACAACAGCAGCAGCAGCAGCAGCAACAGCAACTCTAACTCCACTACACTCCACCTCAGCACTTTTCACTACAACTACCGCTACCACTGCACCACAACAACAGCAACAACTACTACACTACTACTCCTTCTTCTACTCCTACAACTGCAAATGCAACAACCACAGCTACAACTACGACTTCAGCTGTGACAACAACTACAACTACAACTACAACTACAACTCCACTACACCACACTACACTCCACTACACCATACTACAGCCACAACCACAACCACAACAACAACAACAACAACAACAAACTGCTGCTGCTACTACTGCTACTACTACTACTACTGCTACTGCTACTGCTACTGCTACTGCTGCTCCTGCTGCTGCTGCTACTGCTGCTGCTACTGCTGCTGCTACTGCTGCTGCTACTACTACTAATACTACTACGACTACTACTACGACTACTAGTACTACTACTACGACGACTACTACTACTTCTACTTCTACTACTACTACTACTACAGGAGCTACAGCTACAGCTACAGCAATAATAACAACAACAACAACAAACTGCTACTACCACTACTACTACCACTACTACTACCACTACTACTACCACCACTACCACCACTACTACTACTACTGCTACTACTAGTACTAGTACTACTAGTACTACTACTACTAGTACTGGTACTAGTACTAGTACTAGTACACTACAATACAACTGCAACTGCAACTACGGCTACAACTCCACTACACTACACCACACTCCACCTCAATACATTTCACTACGCTTCCCCACTACACTACAACTACGACTACAACTGCAACTACAACGACTACCACAGCTACAGCCTAGAACTACAACATGTACAACTACAAGTACATCAACTACAGCTACAACTACACTACAATACAACTACAACTACAAATAATACTTTGCACTACGCTCTACACCACACTACATCCAGCAGTTGTGGTTGAGGTGACCACTGCAACCACTCCAAAAAAGCACAACTCCAATCACCTTTCGGTCCATTAATGGATTCGCTTTGTCATCCGTACATCGCAACAACTCACCTGTCCCGTAGTGTCCTATCTTTGAAACTTCCGCCACCGACTTGTGTGGTACTACTGGTACATAACAATCCTCGATATCTCGGGCAGTATAATTCAAACATACTTGTAATATTTTATAATCATCAAGCATCTGGTTTTTTTTAAAACTGCTCCGGTGAACAATTGGGTTGTTTGTCATTTCTTTTTGACCAAGGCCAAGGCATTGTCAAACTTTTTTTTGCCGGGGCTTCTCAGAGGGATTGTCAAACTTGGGGACTCAAATATCTCCAGTAATCTGGTCTATTCATGTATATTCAGTACTGAGTTCTGAGGGCTTTCGGGTGTTAATATGGGTTAATCATCTTCATCCCTACTTCGATCATCATCCGTAACTGGTTGGCAAGCGGGAAAAAACAACCCTTATAACCCGCTTCGAAGCGGGATTCTCCAGGAATGCGGACTTACCGTTCACCAAGGGTACTAACCGTTGACGATCCATGGGATGATCCTCCAAGTACTACCGCCCGACGGGCTCAGCAAAGGCCTGCGTGGACAAACTCTTTGGATGTCTAGGGCGCCGAAAGGAGCCGAAAGGGCCACAAATCCACATCACATGCCTCAACAGTTTGAAATCATCAGTTTTTTTTTTGGATTTAACATCATTAAACCATTACAAATTGTGATTCAACCATCCGAAATATCAGTGATCAGCGCAATGTGATGGTAGAATAATTCTGTTCGGGCAACGGAGTCTGAGGAGACTGCGCCCACAAACTTGCAGTGCGCATTACATCCTTGGTCCGTTCTACCAATGATCCGCGGGACTCAAATTTGATGTAGTGTCTTATCACTTATCACTATTGAAAGATAACTGGGTACCCGAGAGAAAATTAAAAGAACATTAACCCCGACTTTTACGGAATCAAATGTTTACCACTGTTTACCCTCCAGTAATTCAAGCGTGGATAGCTGGGATTTTCCCTATCAACGGGCATGGAAAATCATCGAACTAAATGACAGACCATGTTTGATTACCGGAGGGTACGTTTCCTGGGACTTGCCCCTAAGCTGATCATAGCTAGCACATGTCCGTCACACTGGGAACTCTGCTGCTGCAACACGCCAGGGCTGTGTACATGGTCTTGATGGACACATCTTGGCCTTCCAGGCACGAGAATTTGCAGAACATCCCGGTACCAGTATCTGGATGATACAGCATGTACAAGGGTTTCTTGTCCATTTTCCTTCACCCTGTTGAGGCTAGCAGCGGCTAGAATTGATTAGAATTGCAATCCTATCCCAGGGAACAAACTGCGCGCTTCGACCAGCCCTTTACAGTAAATCATGAGGCCATGCGCTGGCCTAGTGCCTGATCGATCAGCGGCAAATTCTTGACAACATCTTCATATCCCTGCGCCTGCCGAAAGTTGCAACTGACAGTCTCTCTCCATGTGATTTTTGATTCCATGTGATTCCTGTGAGGAGTGGATGGGTCCATGTCTAACCCATTCACAAGACCGGCAGCGAATCCCCACAATCTGTAATGCAAGATCGCTGAAAAAAACAAACATCTCTCCAAAACCACTATATAGCGCCAAATGCGGGCCATGGTCAAATTATATGCTAGGTTGTAGTCATCCAACCTATCGCTGGCGGTATGACCAACCCCAAGAAAACACAAAGACAAAACAACCCCCCAAAACAAACACCCAAAACAAACCACAACAAAGAATCAGGCACAGCGGCACAGCGGCAATAAAAGCTCCCTAAAACTGACTCATTATGGTAAAACAGATTTAACAAGGCCATACAGGGCGCGGTCAAAAGACCCTCAGGCAAACGTCTCAGTACTGAAAAGATCGACCCATTCTGCGAGAAAAATGCTCGTGGTTCACCAACCTGCTCGCTGAACCAAAAGGATGCGAGCAATCACCGAGGGTCCCCATGCAGCCGCAGGAAAAGAATGCTGGATCGCTGGGCAACAGCCATACTGATCATAGAGATGGGAAATGACCCACCACAGCAAAACAACTACCACATTTTGTCCAATATATAATCTATTATAATCTATATTATTTGCATATTTATTTGCATTATATTTACGTATTCATTTCGATCCTACACGCCCTAGCCCTAAGGCCCTAGGTGCAGTGAAGCGATGTGCACAGGATCCAGCCAAACTGCCACCTTTTCTGCAGCTATGCAGGCGCTCCTCCAATCTCTCCTGGTGCAGGCCCTACCCTCAACCAGGTGAGGGCCACATATTTCACACAGTTCTCCGTTGGCAATGCCTTGCGATTTGTCAAATCTGTTGGATCGCCATCTCGTGTGACAGTAGGCCAAACCAGGGCATTTCCAGCTTGAAGCGGGATCTGCATTCCTTCTCCTTCTCGCAAGTTTGGGAAGAACGTTTCACCGCCGCCTTGCGCAGAGATGTCGTTCAACTGCAGCATGACCGTGACCAAACGCTGGCCGCTGAGCCAAAGGCTAGTGTCATCAGCGGGGCGAAGGTCGCTCCGCGCGCTTTGGGGCGCCTCTCCGTGGCGATATCGGATTAATCTGACAGCCTCAACATGTGCCAACGGAGCTTGGAAAGAGTCTGCCACCCACTGCCGAAATGCTGTGGCTGCAGGGTTCGATCTGTGGGAGGGAGACGCCAACAGAGCCGTCCAAGGGAAACCTTCGATGGCTGCCCCTGCGTCCTGGCCGGTGCCACCTTTTCGCGCGGATGGTCGCCATAGGTCATTGCTGTTGGCAAGATCCACCAGAGCTTGCAAATGGTCCTGTCATGGCCCAACATCTCCCCAAAGGGGGAGTCAATTGGGATCTTTCTAACCAATCTCAAGCAGGAATATCTAATAAGCTTTGAATGAAGACGAACAACATACTCAAAGTGTTCAACATCAATTGGCATCAACGCAGTCAACGCCACCATGTTTGAAGCCCCAAGTCCTTCATCAACACCTGAGCAACCTCCACCACCGGCAAGGGCCAGCCTTGCCATAGCTGGCCCTTTCCTGCCAGCTGTGAACAGGTGGACCACACGTGCTGCGCCAGGTCTGGGTCCACCTTTCCAGGAGCCTCGCCCAGCAGATCTGGAAGTTGGGTCCCTGCCTCTGAAGCAGCCCAGGCCAGGAGCCGAACCCGACTGCCTGGGATGGATCTCAAATGGATCTCCATGCCTTCCTGAGCCCAAGAAACATGTAGAAAAGTGGGAACTTATGGAACATTGTAGAAACTTGGAATCGTCTTCTCAAAGGATCTCAAAGGAATGAACGGACGGAACGCGTCATTTTAACCTCTTGAAGTCTGAAATCAGCGTCCTTCAGCAGCAAATAGCACTGCTTGGAAATGCGTTGTTTGGCCAGAGCTAGGGCAAAACCGAACTCGGCCACCTGGCTTGGATGCAACAAAAAATCAGGCATGGCACAACAAGTTTGGGCGATCTTGACATTCAGTATGTAATGCCGTGCTAAACCCTGCTGGAATGGATTGATATGGATTGCATCTGCTTCATCTCATAGATTCAATTTGGGGGCAACATATTCGCTCGTGTGATAATCTGGTGCCCCCAAATCTCATGGTTGATCATCATCTTCTCCATGGAAACTTGCCATAAAGTATTTTTTTTGACCACTATCTCTGGACAAACCCATGTCTAGTTGCATTATGTTGCATTCAGCGGGAAGGGGTTCTCGAATCGTCACTTGTTCAGGCACCAAACTTTGAACTCGTCCCCACCTCATCCTCAGGGGCGTACAAGCAGAACATCGAGCCAGTCTCACCCACAACCTGAATCACTGAAGGGGTTCACGTGGACCCAACCCATTTCTGCATAGATCATGGCTGATTCTCAAAACATATCCTAAAATACCCTTTGGTAATTTAACATAGCTATTGAAAATGGCCATTTATAGTGAGTCTTCCCATTGAAAATGGTGATTTTCCATAGTTTTTTGTATGTCCTAAAATATGTAGTTGTCAATGAGCAGAGGTACAGTTACAACCTCCAGCCCACTGTGAGCACACCCAGTTGGTGTTTCCTGCGCCTTGTAAGCCTCATCGTAGGTGAGCCGAGCTGTTGCCATCGCTTCCAGAATGATGGTGATCTCTTGCAGGTTGGTTGTCTTAAAGGCTTCCCGCAATCCCTGAGTTCTGGCAAATGGCACCCCTTACGATACCCAATATGCAGAATACAAAGATTGCCCGTGATGATATTGCTGCGACATCATTGCATCCAAGCGACATAAATGACCACAGGCCTTGGATTCTGAAAGAAACCTGCTTGAATGCAGAAAATCTTTGAACTGGGAGAGGACATATTCCTTCTTCAGCCAATCTTCGCATCAAAATGGCGTACATTTTCAAAATTTGTTGGGTTATCCTGTCAGTTATATCAGCTACTAGTTGAGTCTACTTCCCAATGGCAACCATCATCAACATCATCAGCGTCAGCAACTTGAGTGTGTCTAACAATAGGGTCTCCCATTCCATCCATTGATTACCCATCCTGTTCCAATATTTTTCCCACTATTCAATGCCAGAAATAGCCATACCATGCTTTAATGAATGGTCTAGGCATACATACACCCCATTACACCCCGATTTTCAGGTACCACACCCACATCATGCAGCATCATCCCATTCCATTCGCAAATCATCATCCAGCATCATTTCCCTATACTTTCCCATATTCTTCCATATGTTCCCTATATTTTGTCACATTTTTCCTAACAGTTTCATGTTTTCTCCACATTTCCCCCATATTTTCCCTACGTACTTCTCCCTATCATCTGCCAGCTTTTCCTGGGGGAATCCTCCGCCAGAACTGCATCCAGGCGTCGCCAGCTCTTGTTCCAGATCCACCTCAAAGGCATCGAACAGCATCGCCAGGTCCTCTGCCACCAGCTGCTCCTTCCACACGCGGTTGCCGCTGAGAACATCTGGAAGCCATCCTCAGGCGATTTGAAAAAATCGGCGATGCACTTTGGATGATCGAACTGGAGCAATGTGAATTCGGTGCAGAAGTATGGTCAAATGATGTCAAATGGATTCAAATGGCTGAACTCCTGCAACATCCTGCAACATGGTGAGAAGCCGCAGGCAAGAGTCTGGCGATCTGTCCGCCATATTCGGTGATTTTGCCATACGCGCCTGATCAAAGTTTGGGGCTTTGGGGTGCCAGGATCCTGAAGCGACAGCCGAGCCTTCGAAGTCGTCTTTGGGTGACCGTTGCATGAATGTCCTCAGCTCCACTAACAGTTTGGGCTAGGAATCAGGGGCGACCAAAAGAGGACTCTGAAGTCTGCACGGATCTATGAACATCTGACATCTTTAGTTGATTTACTTCGATTCTCTGTACAACTATATAGGGATTTCTCGTATGTGAAATGGACCAAACATGGTATATGGGTTACACCATGTTACACCTATTAATGGGGGTGACCATTCCCTTACATGGGCAAACGAGGCATGTTTTGACTTTTGACCATTGCACATATCACATATGTATATAGCGGTAATAGCGGTACAAAATGAATGACATTGAACATTGCCATGGATGTGGTAAACCCAATATATAATGGTAAACCTACCATTTAGGGATGGCATAGCTTATGCCACTCATCCATGGTAATGTTGGGGATGGTTTATTATTCGGTTTCCCACATTGCTCCACATTATAATGGTGGGTCAATAGTTATATAATGTTGTATAATGTTACATATCCCTATTTGGATTGTAACCATCTCCATTAAGCCAGATAGTATAATCGCTAAAAAATAGCCAAGGGCTTCATTGCCGGATCTAGCGTCTGAAGCTTTGGTCGACGTTTGCTCCTCGGATCTAGCCGCGCGCCTGGAGTGCCAGTGATGCAGTGATGGGTAAAACTATGCCATACACCATCCCCCAAATCACCATAAATAGGTGGTATATGGGGATGTATCAACACCAATCTTGCTATATTTGGGGGGAACCAGTTATTTGGGGTTCACTAGGGTACCAAGGTTTTGACTCATAGCCATATATAAACCATTCCCAGTCCTGGGTGGTTTATGACATTGTTTTACCCACATTACTAGGTATTACTAGGTTCTCTCAACAGAGTATGGAGAAGTACACGCAACGTAATGCAACTGCACATCATGATCACGTTCCCTCTCCCCTGTTTCTGAACGTACATGATGTGTACACTGAAGGAACATGCAACTGATCCCAGCGCCTCCTGCTCTGGCCTCCTCATACTTCAACTCTTTCATGCTTTCTGCCACCTGACAGGAAAACGTGGCTTGTTGTACCACATGCGGAGGGGCTAAGGCATTTTGCGATCCCTATCATTAGGCGGTCTTCGAAACAATGCCAAATTTTGAGGGTCGGGGCTATCTTATGATAGCCGGTGGTTTTAACCCAGTTGCACAGCCTCCACAATACTAGTCATAGTATTTGTATGTATTTGTTATACAGTTTCTTAAGATGTTCAAGCAGACTCATCAAATGTCCACGGCGGTCAATAATCTCATCAATCCTGATTGGATGCCCGGCATCAAACATGCTGGTGGGACATCCATCAAACTCTCGATCTTCACTAGGCGACGTCCCTCTGAAATGGTTTGTGCAACTCTCCTGGCAGGGAAATGCTTGTGATCCGAAGCTACACGGAAGTGGTAAGCACTCTCTCCCAAGAGCATCTTGAGGATTCCCCAAAATGATGCTGAGTACCGTGGGTTCTATCACCATGTAACAATGTCCAATCGATTTATGATGATCTGTCATGAATTCTTCATCACATTGTGATAACCGCTATATATATTTAATACACATACATAAGACATATAACACACACACATGCATATACAAGTATATATATATATACACACATATATATTAAATATTATATTTGTAATTCGATGTAAAATATGTAAATATATCCAGGGTCCCCATCCTGCCGATCCCAAGACCTCCGAAATTGCCGAGGCTCTTCTTGGGCGGGCGATTGGGAATTCGCAGCTGCGGGATGCACTTGGGGATGACCTGCCGCTGCAGCCGCTGCCGCTGCAGCCGTCCAAGGCACGCGGGAGCACGGATCCCAGGCACCAAGGCCAAGGTCGACCCTAGGGCGATCAGCATAGCCATAAGTGGCAGCAGCCTCCAGTGAAGCCATGACCAACTTGCGACCAAATTATATGAACTTATCAAGAAGTAACACGAAATAGAAGCAGCAGTAGGTAGGAATGATCAATGAAGGTTGCTCAACCATCATGACATTCATCCAATTTCACGAAAATGTTCCAGAACATTCACAAAGCCTTCCGCTTTGCCTTCTGCTCTTTGCATTCTTCGAATGGTGGTTGCAAGCCGCAACTTGGGATATTTCCGAAGTATCCTGGGCTGAGAAGGCTCCAACGTGCCAGACGGCCCTCAGCCGAAAGTCGCTTGCCATGGAGATGGAGCCAGTGGCAGGAGCCGATTGATTTTGCGAAGGTGAAGTGAAGCTTCAACATCAATAGACATATGCAATCATTTTATAATTGATCTATCTATCTATATATATATATTCATCATGTAGATATAATGTATGCTATGAATCTATTTCAATATATCTTGATGTGATGCCTTGAAAAATGCCTCCAACATCTGCAAGGCCGTAAATAATTGCTTCAAGAACTCTCTGAGCTTCCACCATGCTTCAAATGGAAGAGAGATAATGAATGATACCCTCTGGTAATTTAACATAGCTATTGAAAATGACCATAGAAATAGTGGATTTTCCCATTAAAAATGGTGATTTTCCATAGTTATGTAAACGTTTACCAGAGGGTAATGACCTGCCTGCAGTCTTGAATCTTTCTGAGTATTATCCAAATCTCAAGCTGGGCTGTGAGAGTTGAGATGGTCAAACCTTTGAGGTTTGAACGGCTTTTTTTGTCCAGATTCCAAGGGCCGAGCAAAAACACCAAAAAAGAAGGTGGCAACAATATGTGGCTAATGGGATATGTATGATCAATGGATTGGTTTAAGGGAAAATTTACAGGAAAGCCCCATATTTAATGGGAAAATCTATGGTTTCCTGTAGATTTTCCCTTAAACCAATCCATTGAGTGGCTAATGGGATATGTATGGATATGTACTTATCCTACATAAAAGGGACATGTGTTGAAGAGAAGAATTGAGCGAAAACATGAGAAATTGGTACCTGATCTCAAATATGATGCCTTGAGCTACACAGCTTGTGGAGATCAAAGTGCCTCTGCCATGCAGTGTTTGCTTTTACGGGGGTTCAATATGTTTAATTTAATATCCGTTAATGCACCATAGGCCAAGAATTTCCAGTGAACATCCTTCTTCATCCTTCGTGACTCAATGGTTGCACCCATATATCAATGGATTGGTTTAAGGGAAAATCTACAGGAAACCATAGATTTTCCCATTAAATGTGGAGCTTTCCTGTAAATTTTCCCTTAAACCAATCCATTGATATATGATTGTCGGCCCTGCAAGTCAGCGGCCCTGCAGTCCAGACTCACAGAATCTTCACTGAACCTTCACTGAACATTAAAACCCTATGCCACGAGAAATGAAACGTTCGCCTGAAAATGTATTCTAATTGTATATATATATATGTATGTATATATATAATATGTGTATATATATATATGTGGTATCATCCCCCCATGATTCAGTGTTGGATCATCAGCTTCAACACTACCAATTCGGTGTAGTGTTGCACCCATGTTTTGACAATCCCAACTTCACAGATCCAAAACAGAACTGACCATGACAACCCGCCTGGTACTGCTCGCAGAAACCGCCCAGCGGCGGCCAGGGCTGATCTGGAAGACTACAAGTGGGAACCGCTGAGGACGGGCTACTTCACTGACATCAGCAGACCCATCAAATTCGAAAAAAACATACGTATATAATAAGTTATAGTAATAATACTAACACCATCCATAACTTGGAAGGTACAACAATAGCAATACTTGTGGGAAAAAACATTGCCAGTAGTATCAGCTAAACATAGTGACAACTATATAAACATAGAAATATGGAAGTGCCAAAAGCATCATAACAGTAGTAACAAATCCACATAAGCCAGCTTTACCCACACATCCTACACTCTCTGGCACAAGTGGCCAGAAACTCCCAGCCTGGAACTCCATATGCGTAGTAGTCCAGTTGTGGACCAGCCCCCTGCACAAGGGCGGAGGGTCACCCATAGTCATCATTATGGCATGGCTACCGGGTATATCAAGTGATGATAATGATTCTACCATTATCACTGATGATTATTATGATTATTATGATAATATTATAGTGATGATGATATAAGGTATGATTATTATTGTTGTTTGGTTCATGATGAGTCATCATATGTCATCATGTAATTGCAATCATATGCTATGAGATAATGAATGATAATGATATCTGCTTCAGGAGCCTGGTTAGCTGCAGTCCCATCCTCCGGGATTCCCGCCTTGTGCCACAGAAGCATGGTCGCAATCCACACCACTGCGAAGTATTGGAGCGTGTTGCCCCACCAAACTCCGGCTCCCCAAGGGCCAGTCGCAATGCGACCTTTGCGAATCCACCATCTGGGGTCACTTTGATCATCTTGAAACACCATATTCCTAAATGACAAATCCATAAATGATGGACACCAAAGCCGTTCGAAGCCGAATGCCACCACAAGTACTTTCACAGGATTTTGATGAATGTTGCAAGGAATGAATTTGGCTCCTGGCTTTTCTGAACCGCTGGCGGAAACCAAAAAACCAAGCCCCTCACGCACCAACTTTGTAATGGCTGGCCTCGCCTCAAAGACATTCGCTTCACTCTGTCAGCTGCAACATGGTGAGTACCCCTACATCTTCCATTTTATTTTCGGATCTTCCATTGTAACCCCTCCAGCTATTGGGAATCCCCACTATGGAAACCCCCACAGTCTCAGACTCCGACAGCCAGGGGATAGAAGGCTGGATCAAAAGCACCAATCCAAGTCCAAACCTCACGGACCATGCCATATTTCAGAGAATGATCGCATTGGGCACCCCAGCTCATCATGTTTCTAAAGAAATGCTGTAGATGTTTTTTTTCCCTATGTTGCATCGTATGATCTTTGAGTCTTAGCGGTCATCTCCCCCTTAGTACTAGTTCTGTGAAAGGATTACCAACGGGCCCCAATTTGGTCATGTTTTTTTGACCACCCATTTTTTTTGCTCTGACAGTCGCAACAATCATAATAATAGTAGTAAAGAAACCAATCGCAGCAACCATACTGGTTAGTAATAGTAGTTCATAAGTTGAAATAATCACAATGGTTCGTAATAAACACAACTTGTAGTAAATATAGTCATTTATAGTCAGACTAATACCACTATCAATAGTATGAAATGTATGAAACAACACCAAGTCATAGTTTTAACCAAAAAGCCTCATCAAATCAATAAATCCTGACAATAGCCATTGTGAATAACCATCATTGTATGTCATTATGCTTGATAATCCAATGATCAAAATTATAACGGTAATGATCACTCGAAACAGCACAATCTAATGGATCATTTATAGTACTGGTAACCTGGTAATGGATCATTGATCATAATTTTGATAATGTACAAGTAATTAGTCAAATTCCAATCGTAAGGATCAATTTATAGTATTGTGTGAAATCCAGTCACAAACCATCCCCAAGTCATCACCATTTTGATGGGTGGTTAAGGTTATCATCCCCAGTCATGGTAATTGTTTATGGCCTTGGGTTGCCCACATTCATGGTCTTTAATGATTTTCACTGATAGTGCTATGAATTGATCATTACTATTGGATAAACCCATCATACCCATCATTACTATTAAGCTTTTTCCATAATCATCCAGAATTCATAGTAATTCATAATAATAGTCATGATAAGTATGATAGTTTCTCATAATTATCATACCGTTAATTCTTCCTGGATAAAGTCATAATTTATTTCATTCCAGGGGTAAACCGTTATATTTAAACACCCCTATAACTTTGCACTCCCAAAGCACACCCAAACCATGTCCGAGTAACATCCTGCCAGTAGGTCCACCCTTTGGAAGACCTGCACCAGCTGTGGTTAGTAATCTTTGCAAGGTAAACTATAGATGATTATAAACATACTAATTATATATATATAGACAGTCTAGGCACTCTAGATATTCAGTAGATAATTAGATAATGACATGACTTAACTTAAACCTATAATCTTTAAAACGATATCGGTGGTATAAACCATCCAAAATCAAATGTTTATTGTTGGGTGTACCACATGATGTAATTTATATAGAGGCATCATCCTTTGCATACATGCACCAATGCAGAAATGATCGATGTGATGTTTTTGTTTGTGAATGTGCGCAGGTATTATGTGTACATTGGAATATAGGGATGAGCTGCGATAGCAAGTGTTGGCAAGTATATCCTCGCAACATCATGGCAACATCATGGCAACTACTAATAGTTACACAATTTGACAAAATTCATCGTTCTCTCCGCCTCTCACAGCGGCTTTGGCCACCTTGCCAACTCACCAAGCAGGTTTCTCCTGCGGTGAGTCGATCGGATCAAAGGGGTCTCCCCGGGGACCCCTTAAGGCGTCAGCTGGCCTGCCGTGCGGAACTTGAGTGTGGAATTGGGCAAATTCCTCAGTCCAATGCGAATTCGAATGGCAAAAGTGCATGAATTCCAATCCACCTCAGTCCAGTCATATTATATCATATTAGCTACACCCTTAGAAACTTAGAAACAATAGATAACCATAGCATAGTATGGGATCTATTCATTTTCCCGGGCCCAGTCATGAGGGGTATTGATGACAACTGAGGCTGGCACCCATCCTCACATGTACCACAACTTGATGTGATGACCTTGTACTTGCAGGATGTCTGCCCACAAGGGGGAAAACTGGGTCTGTCTGAAAACTGGGGTATCCCATGAAAAATAGCAAATGCAATGATTAAATATGATTTTATGATGATAAATCATCGGATTTTGCCCATTTCAAACACCCCCACATCCCAAAGAAGCAAGTTTGTCCAAGTTTAGGTGAAAGCATCCGACGCCAAGGGAGTGAGCGAACATTCTGACCGGAAAAGTCCTGGTGTGGTTCAGACAATCTATGGCATTCTGGTTGCACAAGAAACCTCAATCCACAACATTCCACTTTGCCTCTCCAAACGGACAACCTCAGCTCAACTGTCGTGACAAGGCAAAGGATGTGCACACAATGGATCTAGCAGTCAAAAGAAACAGTGCAACCCCGAAGGAACCACCGCACTACTTGGTTTCTGCAAGCATAAACGCGACTTTTTCCACCTTGGGCCTAGCAAATCAATGCCGCACTACCTGCGCAGGTAGGCCAAATAATCCACAACAGCGGACTCAAACGAAAATCCCATGGTTGATCATCATGTCCCCTGTTTCTCAATGCCCATATGCACTCTACACACACATACACATATGCACATATACAATACACACACACATACACGCACATACACACACACACATATATATATGATACATATATCCACATTGCATCCCAGTTCTAGACAACCCCAAATGTCTTGACTTGACTTTTGACCGCCTGGCAGTATCATCTTGAATGGATAAACTCATTAAAACATGGTATTGACGTGCCTGCTGGCGGGTGATGTGGGTGTAGACGATGATCCGGAGAGTTTCCGATTAAATTTCACCTCAGTGCCCAGCATTCTTACTCTGGTAGATCTCTGTAGTAAATCCAACAAACACAACCAACCAAAACAAGTTCTTCCGTTTCGTGCTAGCTCGGAGTCTTCATAAACCTCAAGCCATTTAGAGCTTGAAGAAGTGGCCTTACCGTAGATATCCGTTGACATAACACGACATCGATGCCCTACGGTCCTGCGGCTGGGTCACATTGGGCTTGTTCTGCTGAACTTTCCGTCTCAACTTTTGACCAGTAGCCAGGAAGTGCCAGCATGCTGCAAACTCTTCCCTGAGGCATCACAGATTTGGGAAACTCTGAGACGAAGGGACATGAATCCATCATTAAATCTAAATCATTCCTATCATTTGAACTGAATTGATACCAAGCTGCGAAAAGTTTTTCCACCAACCTTGGCTTTCTGTTCAGCTGTCATCCATCATCCTTCTGTACACATGGATGCGTCATCATTTTCCTCATCTTTAAATTGCCATGATCTTTTCGCACAATATGGCTAAATCATGCTAACTCCCACATTTTTGGCCAAGCCCAAATCCATGAAATCCATTGAAATCCTTTTTCAATACTTAAATTATCATAAAACTCTATTTCTGCAGGCAAACTCTTTGTTTTTGCTGGTAACCACTTCCATTTTTGCTGGCCAACTCCAGCATTTCTGCAACCAGGGGGCTCTCCTTCGGTGGCACAGAGTCAGGGTGTGGCATGAAGGCCACGCGCTTGGGATGCACACGCAGGTGCCCGTTCAAGTCGGTGGCCAGCAAGATCATCGCGGCATCCTGAGATCATCCCAGCTGATGAGCAAGTGGGGCTACTTCACCGGAAAAAAAAACATGGGAGGAATCCAGGAATCGAGGAGATGAGATAAGGATGTATAAGGAATTACGATCACCTCTCTCTCTCTCTATATATATATAACTTATATATATATATCCTCCAAGTTCGATTGAACAGGACTAATACTTTTAATACGTCATGAGGGGTCACTCCAGGGACTTATAGTTACCACCTTTACTTGGAGGATTTAAGGCTATTCACCAGTCATTAAGTTGGACGCTCCAAGATGGGAATGATGAAAATCATGGCCACTATATTTGGCTCATTTCCAGCCCCCTGCAGGCCCTGCATCTCGCTTGTTGGGAGCAAGTCGGTCAAAGAATCCGGGGAGATGGGGGATATTTTTTCGGATATTGATGGGGATATGGAGATTTATGGGATCTATAATCAACATGAACCAACAAAAAGAGATGTTTGGGTGAAAATACCCTCTGGTAATTTGGTGCAGTTTAGTATGGAAGCCATGATGGCCCAAATTACCAGCGGCTACTTGGGTTCAATGTTTGAACATGGGGGGTACCCCTAAAATGAATCCATTTAAGGCTACTTAGATAGGGAAAATTATGTTTAACCGGTCGGCTTGCAGCTCAAACTCCATTTCGAACAAAGCGCCTTCAAGTGTGCATGAACATGGAATATCTATTATAGTCTACTTCCCGCATGGTCGAGTCACCTTCGCACTTGTGTTCAGTATTGAGATTATCATGCTATTCAACCAGTTGATCCAATTTCATCCCAATTTCATGCCAATTTCTGGGTTTCCATTCTTGTCCATTGAATTTGAGCCATCACTAACATGCTGCAGCACAGCTTCATTGTGGGAGGCTTCACCGTCATCCAGCAAATAATTGCCTCAGCGCAGCAAAACGTGCCTTTTTTTTGACCAACCCCACTCCAGCAATCAACTGCTTCTGTTGGGGGCAAGAATTACCCTCCAACAATCAAAAATCGCAATGGACAGTTGGCAATGGACAATCAACCATTTATAGATTATTTTCCCACTAAAGCCTTCATTGAGAGGAGAATTCCCAGCCAGCCATGTTTGATTCCATTTTGGAGTGATAGTCTCGAACTCTGCCACTTAAACTTTGTCACTTGGTGTCGCCCACGTCTGATTGTTGTGAAGAACAGAAAGCACACTCTCTCTCTCCATCGCCATCTCCAACAGAAAGCATAGTAGTAGGTTGCACTCATAATGTCTGTTTCGTAAAGATTAGAGGGGCCGCGTTGGATGCGTTGGTATATCATCTATCATTCTTTATCATCTTTTATCTATTCAGGGGGGTACACCCCTCCATCAACCCAATGGCACACGACTCAGCTTTCACAGCGCCATGCTGAGGACGCAGGTCAAATTAGCCCGCGGTTGGTGTTCAGATAACATCAGCAAAGGAGCGAGCTGAGAAAAGGGTAATCAAATGGCCTCCGTGCATGACCTGAACCATTCGCATTCTGAGTTTTGCCCGACAGATTCTGAAAGTGCAGAAAAGATGATAAGAGTGGTACAGTAGGTTACTTTTCCCCCAACCTCTGGCCCCAGACCATGATTTTCGGATACTTTCCGAGCTTAGACATGTTGAAAATCCATGGGCATGTCAATTTTCCATCTTCATATTGTCCCGCAGGCCTTGTAGCCTTGCCTCACGAACTGATGTGAGCGAATGACAAGATCAATGCCTTCGCGCATGCAGAAGGTCCTCAAAATCATCGCAGCAGTGCTGAACGCTCTCTGGCTCGGGATTGCAGGTACAAGTTGCTTTGACTTCCACACGTCCGGCTGAAGATGCATAAACAACAATGTTTTGAACACAACCGTGCCAAATGCTCAAAGCTAGGTGCTGTGTGATGTCTGGGCCAAACTGATGTATTCCTGCTCCTTCTCCTCGTTCCTGGACACGGCTGTCAGTGTTGCCGTGTCAATTGGACATCAAACAGTGCTAGCCTCGTTGGAATGAACGCCCCGGGACATGGTGTTGTCTGAATCCTGAGTCCGGAGAAATGGTCGATTGATGCATGTTTCCCTTCCGTGCATCTTGGCTCAAAAGATGAGGTGCTGACCTGTCCCAATTCAACATGATCACACGCACAAATATGTATATATATATACATTGTATGTAATTACATATATATATATATATAACATTCTATATTATATTATATATATATTATATCTTGCATATCATATACTATATAAAAAGTGTAGATATGTAATATAGCCATATATAGCCTGGAGTGCATGGGAGATCTCAGTTTCTGACACTTGGATCGGACCACAAGGCATTGAGCGCATGATCGCAGTCCAACTCCTGCGACGACGATTTCGATGTGGCCCCGATTCCGATGGTCGGATCGGATCTCCCGACGACCCATCGCCTGCATGGGACGTTTCAACTCCTCCAGATCGCGCAAACCCCAAGTGCCGTCCCCTGCGGATGTTGGGGATGGAGAGATATCATCTGTGAGACATCAAACATGATATATACTATATACACATATATGATAATATATGTATATACTGTATATATGTATAATGAGATATAATGGGGATATATATCTACAGTCAGCAACAATATGACATGAGTTCGTCTTAAAATGAGGGATTTTGCAACCCGAGGATGATGCGCCATGGAAATCCAGAGTTCTCATTTGAGACTCTCCCTACATGAATGAAACATGGATCAAGAATCTTCCAATAAATAAATATATATATATATACCCTCCAGTAAATTAACATAGACCCTGCCAGATAGGGGTTTAGTCAGACTAGTTTCCACATCAAACATGGGAAATTTTCAGGGTCCAACTCTTAATTTACCAGAGGCTA
>Ga0126342_10000502_pt1 | contig 43321 bp, 29 predicted proteins | sample Cyp1metagenome_FD_92528 | JGI IMG/M metagenome (GOLD analysis project Ga0126342, IMG submission 92528) | Coral microbial communities from Lord Howe Island, Old Settlement Bay, Australia - Cyphastrea 1 metagenome | ecosystem: Host-associated > Invertebrates > Cnidaria > Coral ...
CTAGTCGGATAGTGGGACCAGTGATGGTTGTTGTAATTCTTAACTTGGGGTAGACATGAAAGACCTTATTTCAGCAGGTTAGGTCTAATTTCACGGTGACGTCGGGTGACGTCGCTATAATTTTAAATATATATATATTATAACATATTATAACCACCAATATGACCATACGGGTTTGTCGGAAAACGGGGTAGACCTCCCAAATGGCAATCTTTTCACTGGGACAATGATGAAAAACCAATTGATTTAGGGCTAGCCTATGTTCAGATTCAACATGATTTAAGACACCAATATATTGGTGGATGAATAGTGCCGATTAATGATCTACAACATGGCTAACATGGCTTTTAAGCTCATAAATAGTGGAATTTCCTAGGTATACATACTATGTGTTTAAGCTTAAACATAGCCTCCACCATGGGCAATGTTTAGGAAGTTATGATGAAACCCTAAAGAAATGATGGGCAACTTGGTTTCAGCAAGCTGGGTAATGGCTATGTCCAAGTTTAAGCCAACAGTTGTGGTTTCCTTCGAGTATTACCATCTGGTTATTTAACATAGCCATGGAAAGATCCACCATTTTTAAGAACGGTAAACCATCGAACTAAATGGGTTATGACTAACATAGCCATGGAAAGATCAACCCATTTTTAAGAACGGTAAACCATCTATTTCTAGGGTACCTGGTTTTTGGGTAAACCCATGGTGCTTCGGTTCGTCTGGTCATCCAAAACTAGGTTTCTCATCTTATGTGTTTCAAATGGGGGGAAAACTTTGTCTTTCCCATCTTTGTTGGGGTTTAAATATTTTAAATCAAAAGGTAAATCCGGACTTCTTCCAACACCTAGAGGCAGAGGGGGGGGCAAATTGGCTAAGTAAAGAGGCAACCTGGTAACCCCCTTTTGGCATCATTTGCCTATATATATATATGTATGTATGTATGTAAGTATGTATGTGTATATATATATATAATGGCTTGGACCGACCCTGAAATATTGAATTATTTTGTGCCCATCGACTACACTACACTCATGGAGATAGCATCAACAGAGACGTATTGTGCAATATATCTGGCACCAGTACTCTGGAATAACAACGGATATCACAAACACTTCATTTCGGAGTTAAACTCAACTTGTATTACCCTCTGGTTATTTAACATAGCCATGGGAAATGGCCCATTTATAGAGGTTTACCTATTTTAAATGGTGATTTTCCATGGCTATGTTAAATAACCAAATGGTATAGATATTGATGATTTTCAAACCGTCCCGCCCCGCTGAAAAGTCTTCAACCGCAGTAACAAAAACTCATCAGAATTTCACCAGCTACACCAGCAGTTTAAACTCAACAGCTCCAGATCATACATGTGTGTCTGGAAACGGGGTGTACCTCTTCTAATATGGCCATAAGAAAATATGGAACATGCCGCTTTCAGCACATTTTTGTGGAAAATTCCCAACAAATATCAGGCCAAACACCACAAAAAAAAACAAGTACACCACCCGTCTAGGGTTGCCGGACCCGCACTCCGTTTCCACTTGATGTTTAAACATAATGGCTCAAACCGCCGACGCCTCCGACCTGCGTGACTTGTTGGAGCGGCGCTGCTGTGTGCTGGTTTTCACAGATATCCTGTATATATATATATTAATATTAATATTAATATTAATATTAATATTAACAAATTGACAAACACACACATATATATATATATGTATAATTATGTATATATGATCATATGGTTAAATGGATGGTTGACTTAAAATGTATCTATCTGGATATATTCACAGTTTGAGTTTATAAGCAAAGTCCTCACTCTGGGGGCCCACATTGTCATACTTAACTACCAATATGACCGACATGACCACTGAAGTTTGAAAACTGTGTCTGGTTGGTGGCTTCAACCCCTCTGAAAAATATGAGTTCGTCAGTTGGGATGATGACATTCCTAATATATGGAAAGTCATAAAAGTATATAAAAGTCATGTTCCAAACCACCAACCAGTAATGGTTTATATGTAGATTTTCTCATGGTTTATCATGGTTTAGAAAGCCCATCTACTAATGGATTGATGACGATCAGCCAATATACACAAGTTGGACAACAATTGACCATTGGTCTATGGTAAGTCTAGTGACTATGTGACTATTTCCATGGCGTTGAGACCACGAGATTTGACTACGCAGCATGGAAAGCACAAAGAAAGTCGAAACCCTGGGAACGGTACCATGAGAACTGCAGTTATATAAGAAACTGCATTGAATTCTTAAAAGAGGAAATGACCTTTCAACATGTTCAAACCAACACATATTTTTCTTTTCAGAAGCAGGACGTTTGTCAGTTATCCTTGTTCAGCCAAAGAAAACATGCAATATAAATCAATATAATAATAATGCCTCACAGCCCAACAGCCATTCGCGCAACTATTCTTGGAGCGCCTGCCAAATCGGCATTGGAAAACAGAGGCCGATTCGGACCTCCGATCAGCTTGTTACGAGCCAAAATGAGCAGCGTTCCATCAACCTTCAAAACAAACGTGGGAAAGTGAGCATTCCGCATTGACACATATAATACCATTAGTTGAGGATCATCATAAACAACCACACCTGCGGATCATAATAATTACACATCAGTGGTTGGTGTGTTGGCGTTAAAAATAAATTTGATTCCAAATAGGACTGGAAAACAAAATGACTTTAACATCTTAAACATCTTCAACAAAATCCAACTAGTCTATTTTGGAGCACCATCCAACTCGATCACCCAACTGTTTGCCTTGCGAAAATACGTATAATTTTATGTTTCCAACAAACCAGGGTGTCACACATTAGATCATTAGCCGCTAAATCGCTGGATGAGGTGGAACTCCTTGAAGACTCACGATGGTCCATCTGGCGAAGAATTCTCAGGAATGTAAGGGACATCAAAGCTGATTATGACAGCTGTGGTCGGAAGAAACAAACCCTGCTTGTGACTGCGAAAAAAAACAAAAAAAAAACGCTGACAAAAAAATGACTGATGAAAGAACTCTGATGAAATCACGGTTGCAAGACATCATCAATCTGACATCTTTGGTATGTTGGAGTTATACCAATCATGTTATAACTAACAGTTCGCCATGGAAAGATCCACCATGCTATTAAGTTCGCTAAACCATCTATTTCGATTAGGGCCATCGAAAAACCATGGCGAACTGTAACAAATAACCAGAGGGTATACCAATCATTGCTGGTTTCGCATCGTCAGCACCGTGCAGGATCGTCCCTGTAGGGGACCTTTTGGTGAAAAACCCTAGAAATTTCCACTGGATATATGTCACTCTCATGACTCTTTTCATTGTACAGCATTAATATAATACATGATTATACATGATTATACATGATTATACATGATTATACATGATTATACATGATTATACATGATTATACATGAACATTTTTAGTATACCCTAAACATGTTTTCCATGTTTTCTAGATTTTTCCAGTTCCACGGAGACATGGATGAAAATCTAATAGAAATTGTACTGTACTTGTAATTTGTGAAGTAGAGAGAGATTTTTTTTTGTTAATCCCACTAAGTCATTGAATTAAATACCAATAATAATAACAACACGTAAAATAAAGCAGTGGTATAATTCCTAATAATTATTGATTAATAGTATTAACACGTGAAATATCATTGGAGATAACATCAATTTAATTTTCTGAATAATTATCGATATCTCACTTATTAATAATATCATGATCAATGAGTGAAATACTAAAATATATGCATATATATGTTTACATATACATTTTTTGTGTTTACTTATCACAAAAATGGCCCAATGGCTTATGAAAATTAACAACAATAATAATGAGTGACAATGACTACCCTCTGGTAATTTGACGTAGCTATTGAAAATGGCCATTTATAGTTGATTTACCCATTTAAAATGGTGATGTTTGATAGTTATGTTAGTTTACCAGAGGGTAAACCGTTTTTTTTGTTTAAACATCCTAACACTATCCGGATGAAATTCAAGTGACAAGCCACCACTCGTAACTATCCAAACCTGACACGGCCTGCATAAATGTCGTTGTGAAAGGAAGCACGGTGTCTTTCTAACAGTTAGGCTACACCTCTCCATGAATATCCCAAACTTTTTGATGGATACATATGGTTAAAACTAAAACATATATATATATATATATGATATTGTACTATGATGTTAAACCCTATTATAAAGAATATTAAACATGGATCTTTATTAAACACCATGGTTTGAAGGACCCCGCGGAGATACCAGGCTGCTTTTGCTGCACTCAGCAGCTCTCACGACGGCCGTGTCGCTACGTCCCCGTGTCGCTACACTGCAAGCCGCTGCTACCCAAGTTTCAGAGCAAGAGAAACCAAACCAAAGAAATTGAAGCTAAATATTGCTAAGATGGGCCATGGGATTAGCGAACTGGTATGAAGTCGTTAGTAAGTGGACTATCAAATCCTATTTATATCCCAACTATAGTCCATTCACCAACTAGTTAAGATTCACCAACTCCAGGCTGCACATCCGAGCTGCTTTTACTCGAATTTTGCACCTAAGAAACCCGATTATGGGTATATACATCCACCAAATGCCCGTTTACACCCCTGGGAACATGTCAACAACGAAAAACTGCAACCAGTACACAGTCTCTCTTGGGAACAGCGACCACAGCGGCTCAGCGCCTAAGCCAATCCCTTCAGTTTGTTCAAGATCTCCTGTCTCTTCGCCCACAGAGGATCCTTGCAGATTCACGAAACCAACGAAACCCCTAAATCATCCATTTTAATAGATTTTCCATTATAAACCATCTATTTTCAATGGGAATTCCAGGATCCTAAAATGGAGGTACTTAGTACCATTTTTCAGGCCATATTTTCTGGGGATATTCCCTGAAATTTAGGCCTGAAAAATAGGCCTTATATATGAAATCGGTACCTCCAATTCAGGTTCATTGATATTTTCGGGTATCCCTATTTATGGAAACCCTCATCACAATGGAGACACCTTCACCATCCTGGCAGCCTTGCAGATTCGGGGTGAACTGGAGGAGGATACTGGAGATATAGTTTTATTTTGGCTGGTGCTATGTAGATACTACAAGTTGGTGCCCCATAGTTAGCTAAGTTGGTAAACATAACTTCAATAATTATGTACAATTATGGTTTATGGTAGATATATGGAACATTATCGAACTACTATTCCTATGGTTTTTCTTAACCAACATTCACATCACTGGGGGGGCACAACCTTGTATGATTTCAACCCGTGATACTCATCCTACGAGGTGGTGCTCTGTGGTATGCCCTGCATGAATTCGACTGATCTGCAGCGCATAAACAGACTTCAGCCCTTCATTCAGCTAGTCTAATCAATGGGAATTTCAGGATCCTAAAAATGGAGGTACTGTAATAAGGCCATATTTTCTAGGGATATTCCCTTACATAGGCCTTATATAGGCCATTGATCTAATGTTTGTTAGTGATATTTACCAGATTTCACCACGCTATCTCAGGGATCTCAGCACAACTTGCAGAAAAAAAAATCGCTCGCTAGCCAGCTATGGTATCTTCATCCCCCAGCCCAGGCTGGGCACTAGCATCACTTCTGCTGCTTCAATCCCGGTCGTCTGTTCTGAAAGACCCCGTTAAACATTGCCAATCCTGGTTAGTACATATCCCCATATATATATACATACATACATATTTATATGTATATATATATATTTCAGTACAAGGTGGTGCCCCCAAGTAATAAGTTGCTTCAGTTTCTACCGGTTTTCTACCATTTTTTCGTCTCCAAAATTCGACCATTTTCGTCGTCGCCCACCTCTTGGGGGCCAGGGCGATAGTAGTCGCTGTCAGAATCTGAGACCTCACGATGAAAATACCCATTAAAATGATATATCCCACCATAGTTTTCATATAAATTATCCCCATTAAATTTAAATAAGATGATTTGTGAAGCCACAGAAGTTGAGATTTTGCGAATTTCTGGTAGAAAACCAACAGTTAAACCATGGGAAGACCATAGGAAAACCGCAGGAAAACCATAGGAACATGGAGATTTACCCTCCGGTTATTTCACATAGCCATGGTATAGATGGCCCTAATCGAAATAGATGATTTTCCCAGCGAACGAAACCTCCATTTATGTTTGGGATTTTCCATGGCTATGTTACATAACCAGATGGTAAGCCACACATTGCTGGGTAAATTATACTAATTCACCAACCTGAAATAAGGCCATTTGGGGATGATTTCCCTTACTAACCATGATTACCAGTGAGGTCGCGGTGAGGTCGTTATAATTTACCCAGACACATATTAAAAAAAAAAAAAACATCAGATTTGACGGGCAAAGATTGAGTTTGACTATATAAAACATTGAGATTTAGGCCCAGGGACTTGATCTTTTTAGGAATCCTTCCCCCAGAACACGGGTTCTATAGGTACCATGCAAAGAAGCCAAAAAACTTGGTATAACTTAAGTTCGCTGGGAAGTCTACTTGGCCCACTTGGCCTTTCAAGGCCCCCTAAAATTAAATATCAAGTACTGTTAGATTCAGATGGTTGTTATGCGGGCCCCAGCTATGCTAAAATTGGGGATTACAACCCAGCTTCACTGTATTCCCTATAGATTCCCGAAATACTGGATGTCCCGGCTGCCGCTTCCAACACCCCTTGCCGGAAACGGGGGCGATGATTCTCCTCTAATGGAGGTTTCCTGAAATGGTACCCGGTACCCCAATAGCTGGATGGTTTATTTCATGAAAAATCCTAACATAAAATGGATGATGACTAGGATATCCCCATTTTAGGAAGCCTACATATAGTAGGTGGGAGCAAGCCTTTATATTGATTAGTTGAGTGTCCACCTATTTTTGCACGCTTGATCGACCTAGACTTTTGCTTCTGTCTTCGAGCCACCAAGATTGATCCAGTACAAAACCATTGTTGGTTTAGATCCATTTTTTTGCAGTTTGTACCCCATTGAATTTATAATTTTATACAATATACTAAGCCCCACAAAAATACAAGAAGCTTCAGTTTACCACTATTCCAAGTTCCGAATTCTATCTTTGGGGCTATACCCAATACTCCTTGAAAGCCAATTTGTTGACTCCCGTCACATGCTCCGGACCATGTCGACAGCTTCAGCAGCTTCGACCATGTCGCCCTTGTTGATGTCATCTGCCGGACCATGGAGCACCTCAGTGACTTCCCCAACTTGGAGACCCTGCCAGAGGGGATGGAAATGTGCTTTCCACTGGCTATTTCAAGGTCTATATGTCTTTGGGGGAAGGGATATATGTGAAAAAATCTGAAAGACTGGAACTGAGTTATTTAATCTATGATAATCCTTATACACTTGTATATATATATACGGTATAGATGTTTTTATTTGTACAGTAAGTCTAGCCGACCATTTGGGGGTCATGTTACATATTATACACCCAAAAACATACACTAATTGGGGATGGACAAAGGACCCCCAGGTAGTTTCAACAGCAACAACGGGAATCTCAAAAACCTCAATCAGAGATCATGGCAATCCATGACATGCTCAACCGCACCTCTGCCAAAGGGGCAGCAATTTCGACAGGAGATGGTTCCTGTTGCAGCAGGGGCAACAGAAAATGTCAGCCATGGAAACGGTTGCAGCAGCGTGCATTAATCAACCGCACATATTATTCAGTTCGATGGACATTTAGGTTGATGTTCACAAATCTTGGCCAGCAAACTTTAGATGTGTGGATGTAGCCTTCGGTAGTTTCAATTGACGATAGAACATTTTTTATTTTCCAAATGTAAATTGAAATCATTTGCAAAATGGCATCCTCTACTGCCATGTTGTTGAAGAGGTACTTTATTTACCCTCTGGTAAACGTTAACAAACAACTATGGAAAGATCCACCATGCTATAAATAGGAAAATCCACTATTTCTATGGCTATGTTCAATAGCTATGCAACAAATTACCAGAGGGTAACACAACTAACTCACTCTTAGTTGTTTGGTCGGTCAATGGGGTGAAACAAAATTCAAGACCTACTAAAAACCACAGGTTTCGTCGACAGTTTCGTGTAGCATTCAGGATCCAGTTTTGTTGGGTTATCCCATTTTGCCGCTGGTGGTGCAATAACCATCTTGAAAAATGATGGAGTTCGTCAGTTGGGATGATGAAATTCCATGTATGAAATGGACAAATAAGGGTGTCATGTTCCAAAGCACCAAATCTTGCATGCAGTCATCTTACTCGGGTCAAGAATTCCATTCCCAAGTCGTTGTTTCAAGGACGACAACAAGTGCCGATTGGTGGCTCCAACACATGAAACAGTGTTCAATGGAGGCGTAAGTATGTTTCGGAAAATTCACGATTCTTAGTGAAACAAACAACATCTGGGTAAATTATAATATTTCACTAACCTGAATAGTTCGGCCATTTGATAATGATTCCCCTTACTAACCATGATTCCCAGTGAGGGAGAACAGTGAGCTCGTTATAATTTACCCAGACAACATCCATCAAAATAACTGTTAATCCCTGTGAATCAGCTACATGCCGATTTTGGGGGAACACAAGTCAACATAATCCGAACCAAACATCTTCGAAAGTAACTGCTGGGTACATGGGGCGTTTGCAGGAAATAAAATCGGGGATACACCCGGCCCGGCAAGAATGGATATATTATAACAATAACACACGAAACAATGATCAATTATAAAACACAAGAGCACACAACTGGTTGCGTACCCAATCAACATGGGTAAACCAAATTGTGGTCTGACTCCCTTTTGAAAATTGTGTCCCACATTAAAACCTTGACACAAGTTGGCTACAATACCCTCTGGTAAACTAACGTAACTATGGAAAATCACCATGTTTCATGGGTAAATCCACTATAAATGGCAATTTTCAATAGCTATGTTAAATTACCAGAGGGTATTTTCCAAGACCCCCGTCATTACCAACGTCATGCTTATCATCACCACCATGTCATCTCGGCTGTCCTCCTCGTCACTTGTTGCAGGCGATGGCGCTTCTGGTTTGTCCTGCCATGCCGTGATTGATGCTTTGGAACCGATGTATTTCAAACATGGCAGTGTGTCAAAACCAATAGTACCCCTGTAGTTCACATCAAAATAGCTGGGATTTATGGATGTGAATAACCCCCTAAAAATGGTATTTTCATAGGTATTGATCCATAGCCATGTATTTCAAACATGAACATGGGATTACATGGGATCTGTCAAACAACATTATCCACCATTTGCTGATATTGGGCAACCACACGGCTAACAAAACCGCATCCTCTCTGAATCATATTCATGTTTGACACCGATTGGTGTGATGGGCCCCTATTGTGAGTTCTTTCAAAAATAATTCAATGTCCCGAAATTGTTTTGGTGGAACTCTATTGTGATATTTTTTTCCTCAGACCCATAAATTTGTCGGAAACAAATAGGTCCAAAAACAAAAACATCCTTCTTGTAGGTCCAGTCCCTTCTTGGACGGTTTTTCCTTACCCTCTGGCAAACTAACATAGCTAGATGGTTTACCTATTAAAAATGGTAATTTTCTATAGCTATGTTAGTTTACCAGATATATAATGTAGTAGGATGTCTGGCTAGTTAGTTTAAGGATCTTAACCATCAACATTGGATTTCACCATGAATAGCTATGTTAGTTTACCAGAGGGTAATTTGATCATGAAATCTTAAGATCACCCAAAAAAAAGGATCCGGGGATTTAGGGGGTACAAACCATGAACGACTAGATCCTCAATGAAAATAAACGTTGTATTAGAGGGATTTCCCACTGGGATTTCCATGGTTACCCTCTGGTAATGACTAACATAGCTATTGAAAATGACCATTTATAGTGAGTTTTCCCATTAAAAATGGTGATTTTCCATAGTTATGTTAGTTTACCAGAGGGTAATAATGGTTACTGTAATAATGGCCTGGTTGGTGGTTTAAAAACCATCTTGAAAAATGATGGAGTTCGTCAGATTGGGATGATTATCCCCAATTTTTTTGAAATGGAAAAATAATCCACATGTTTGAAACCACCAATAATTGTTTGGATGGTACTCTATCGTGCTCAGATTTTTGTTGGGGTGGAAAAAAAAATCCACACCTTTTTGGGTAATTAAAATTGGTACATTAACATTAGAAGGCCATAGCCGTTTTGAATCTTTACACTGCAAGGTTTCCCAAATGACTAAATTCCTTATTAAAGCCTTTTCAAACACAACACCGAAACAACATTTATTTAACGGGTGCCCCACAAGTGACTCAGATCCTCAATAATATAATTGTTTTGGTGGTACTCTATTGTGCTCAGTTTTTTTCGGGTGAAAAAAAAAAACACATTTGATCCACCTTCCTTAGGGTAAAGCTATTTACCTGTCCTTAGATTTCTTTCTCGTTTAAACGGAAAAACAATTGAATGTATAAAAATGAATTGAGGTCATTGCTTATCCTTAGACTTTCGTTTTGGTTTAACATGAAACAATTGAACATAAATTGCCATCTGCTTATTTAACATAGCCATGGAAAGATCCACCATGCTACTAATGGGAAAACTCACTATAAATGGCCATGTTCAATAGCTATGTTAAATTACCAGATTTCTCTCGAGATTTGATTTTGAATCCTTGCTTGTCCTGAGATTTCTGAAGCCCAAAAACTGATCAGACTGTATTTTTTGATTTTTAGGGAATCAATTGAAAGTAGATTGGCATCTTAAAGTAGATTGGCATCATCCTGAGTTCCCCAGACCTCACTTTCCGAAAAATGTCGAATCATAGAGTACACCTCAATTGTTTGCACCGTGCGCCAGACGGCTCCTCTTTTTGCTCGCATTCATCTGGAGAGTGTGCTGAAGACGCTTGCGACACGACGAAGAAAGGCAATGTCTCGGCCTCGAGCTGAGTGTTTGAAAAGAGTTTACAGAAACATCAACTGCTTGGTGGTTGACCTACCATTGTGGTTAATATACTGTTAATATGGTTAATGATGATGGTTAATGATGATGGTTAATGATGGTTAATGATGGTTATATAATAATAAACTGCTTGGTGGTTGACCTACCCCTCTGAAACATGATTGAGTTCGTCAGTTGGGATGATGATATATAAATATATATATATATGGAAAAATAGAAAAAATAAGTTCCAAACCACCTGCCAGCTAATCAATAGCAGTTGACAGGGATTTATTGAATTATATTGATTATATATGTTTCATGTATGTCAATATAATTCAATACATGTTATTCCTGCGTGCAATTGCTGCGCGCCCGCTTGTTGCCCACGACGCCGCGCGCGCAACTCATTGCAACTCTATACAGTTTGCGGTTGCTACCAAAGATGACTGCCACTCCTAAGGGCACTCGTCGGGGATGCTGAAATGCACTCGAACATGTGTTCAAATGTGTTCGACGAATCAATGCAACATTCAAGGGATTGATTTGAAAAATAGTGACGACAGGAAAACCATGGGTCTTTAACATGTCTGCCTCAAAAAATGAGAGATGTTTCCTGCCAGTTTTACATCTTTGGGGTTTCACATGGCCCTCGGGCAAGTGGCATGAAACCAAGACTCTGGCTCCGGGGATCCCGGGGAAGTCACTGCCCCGTTTTGTTAAAACTAATAAACTTAAAAGGTCTAACTTGATGTTTAGAAAGCTGCAACAATCCATGTCCAATAATTCCAACAGCGAAATTCTCTATAAGCTGGTGCCCCATAGTTAGCTAAGTTGGTGAACATAACTCCAATAACTGTATGGTAGATATACCTATACTATTCTATATACTTACAATGGTTTATAAGCCAACTTAAAACTGGGCGGGGGCACAACCTTCCCAGGGGGTATTTCAATCTCCATGCCCTGGTAAGATTCAAGTATGGGCCGCATCTGGCTACTGGCTGCTCGTAGAAAATCATCACAACCCCACATTTTTTGGTACGGAAAATGAATGAAGACTTCCCAAAACATCCAAGACCCATGGTGACTCACATTCTATGAAGGCTTCAACTTTGTTTAAAACAAAGTTTAGCCAATGAATAATGAAAACATATTGAACACTATTGATTATGTCACTTGAATCCACTTTCAACTGCCATGATAAGTCGACCAGTCTGCCCAACGTCATTCCATTCAATCCCAGTTGGCTAAGAACGGGAGTCTCAGCTCGTGGCTTATGATTCATGATTGTCACCCTTTTTTATCATCATATATCGGGTAGTATAACATGTGGGGATGGGTCAAAACCCTGGTACCTAGTGAACCCCAAAATAGCTGGTAAATGGATGTTCAATGGTATTAATAGGTATTGATCCATACCCATGTATAATACTGTATAACCCCGGAGAAAAATCATGAATGGCTTGTCTTGCAGCCACTGCTCATCAAACGGTGATTCTTGGTGATACGGAGACCGTTGAACCGTTCTGGGAAGGTCTTGGGTCTTGTGAGTCCAACGGGATCAACCTTGGCCTTACCAAAACCATGCTGTTCTGGATGCTTATGGGTAGTTATGCTGGTTGGTGGTTGACCTACCATTGTGGTTAATATACTGTTAATATATGGTTAATGATGATGGTTAATGATGATGGTTATTGATGGTTATATAATAATAAACTGCTTGGTGGTTGACCTACCCCTCTGAAAAATGACGGAGTGAAAGTCAGTTGGGATCATGTTCCATTCCCATATATGATTGAAAAATAAAAAATGTTCCAAACCACCAACCAGTAATTAATGTAGTTATGCTGACCTCTGTACATTTAAGGCCCTGTAGCCTCTGTTTCTCTGTTTCTCGACCGTTTCAGCACATTTTCTCTGGAGACATTCCCCCCATCCTCCGCGGCGTTCGGCTAGATCTTGCTGGCTATATTCTTTCATTCCTCTGATCGGTTGCTGAAAGTTGGAGAAGGTATTTGTGGAACGTTTTGGCACTTAAACCCTCCATGTTGTGATGTTGCTATAGGTTGTTGATGGGTGTGGCGTAGGGGTTGAACTTTAGAAACTGCTGCTGGGGGGGGTTGGGCATTGTCAAGATAAAACCTTTCAGTTTACATGGATTTTCTTTGCTTCCATCATTTCACATTGCTCTTGCAGCTTTTTGTTGGCATGGTATTTGCAGGGTTCTGGAGCTCGAACCCTTTAGTTGGGCGTAGCGTTTCTTCCTTTCCCTCCTTCCAGTCCTCCTTGCTTCCTTCATATTGTTGGCTGTCGATCCAGTTTAATCAAACGCAAAATTCCTACCATCAATCTAGGTATAACAATCTTATCCGTCACCTGCACTAGCTCGGCCATGGGATACTTCTCCCAACATACGCTACCCACAGCCCAAAAACAGTGACATCGCAGGGCTCGGTCATTGATTCAATCACAGTGATTGATGGTGAACAATCACCTTTTTTGTCGACCACTTTTCAAAACGCCAAAACCAAGACCAACAAGACCGTCACACCGAGTTTCTCGGAAAACATGACGACCTAAAAATCAATTATGAAAATTGCCATGTTGGGGTAGCTCTACACCATTTCCAGGACACACCCACGCATCCCACATTTTGGATGGGTGTTTCATCAATCATGAAAATTTCACCATGCCATATCATCCATATCTGGTTGGTGGTTTCAACCCCTCTGAAAAATATTAGTTAGATTGGATCATAATCCCAACTATTGGGGAACATAAGAGCCATGTTCCAAACCAACAACCAGATATCTAAGAGATGGTTTTTCATCATTCGAATTTCACGGTTTTCCCTGTTTTTTTTTTCCGATGGCAAACCAATCCCTTCATCCTCCGCGGCTAATGCGCCGTCCAGCGACGCTTGGGAGCTCTGTTTCCTCCGAGGATGAAGCTTCAGCTGCCTGGCGAGAGATCGACCGCGGTTCGCAACGCGTAACGCGCGGTTTTTTTTGTCGATGATTGATGCTAAATGGATTGGTTTAAGGGAAAATTTTAACCGGAAAGCCAATATGAATAATGGGAAAATCTATGGTTTCCTGTAAAACTTCCCTTAAACCAATCCAATCATTGATGCTAGATTAAAAAACAAAAACAAAAAACTGGAAACAAATTAGATGAATGATTCAAATGATATGTTCAATAATCTCTATGAATACTGATAAACACTTATATAGATCATCTTAGATCTAAATGATATATCTTGATTTCATGATCATACTATGATAGATTCATTCATGTAGAATACACTATTGATAGAACCTATTTACAAACAATAAAATAAAAATAGACTTAAATCTAGGTCAAACTCTATTGATATATATATATATAATTAAATGATAATCGACTGATAGGTTTAATGATGTTATTTCAGAATATTTCAGATCTAAGTGGTTGTTGGTTTATGGTAGATGTTAACTTACTCATTGTTAATGAGGTACACATAAACAACAAACATGAAAACCCATTTCACTGGGGGGCACCGCCTTGCATGTGCCATGGTCAAAACATGTTTGCAAGCCATACTTTGGGATGACTAAACCAATATTGATATTAGCCTTAAATAGTTGGTCAAGCAACGATCATTCATCATATCCCTGTATGTGCCACGGGGTATGGTCATCATCCCACCATCATGAATGAGATTGCTTAGAGTGGGTATGAATCCCTGTGAAAATGGATTGATGATCATCCCGCAAATTCCCGCGATATGGGTAGATAATGGTAGATAATCCAGCTCTTGACCCTGGAACACAATGTGGGTTTGTCCAACCAGAGCTGTGATTAATTATATCAAGCTTGCCCAAGCAAGGTTGAATATGGTTTAATACATTTTCACAAGCAAGGACATAAATCCAACAGCCATTTTCAAGTTTTTGTTCATGGGCTTCACACGAGAGGTCGTTTTTGTTAAAATCTGGTTATTTAACATAGCCATGGAGCATCCCAACCATAAATGGAGGTTTCGTTCGCTGGGAAAATAATCTATTTCTATGGGCCATCTATACCATGGCTATGTTAGTCATAACCAGAGGGTACAGTAAACCTCCATTTTCCTATGGTTTTCCTATGGTTTTCCCATCGTTTTCCCATGGTTTTCCTATGGTTTTCCTATGGTTTTCCTATGGTTTTCCCATGGTTTTCCCATGGTTTAACTGTTGGTTTTCTACCAGAAATCAGCCTTTTTGGGATGATCAATATAAGACAGAGTCCCCATGTATTTTTCTCAGTGCGGGATTGAAAACATGAAGGTTAATATATGTATATCTATCTGTATTAATCTATCTATGTATATATAATGAAATATCTGGTTGGTGGTTGACCTACCCCTCTGAAAAATATTAAAGTCAGTTGGGATGATGGTTCCCGACTGAATGGAAAAATAAGAAATGTTCCAAACCACCAACCATATATATATAATATTATATATAATCACGAGTGAATCACGAGTGAACATGAATACGATCACTTCTGGGACAAGTTCGAACCCGGAATCCTCTGGATCCACCATTGCCGCTTCTCCAGTCTCCTGATTCTCTGCCTGCGCGGCAGGTTCACGAGCTGGGATTCCATGTCATGCCAGTGGCAATACATTGCTTCGCTTGATCCCCAGTCATGGGGGTTTCCTAAGCCATGGGGGTACCCCAGGTCACCATAGGTTTCAATGTTTCCTAAGTCGTGGTCATTTTGAGGGTACCCCCATGACAAAACGGAAACCTGGAAAAGGGTAACCTAGTGCAACTAAAAAAACATCATTCCACTCTTTTGGATAGAAAATCAAAAGAAGAACACAACTGATGTGACGTCCTTTGGGCTGACACTTCGACTGAGAAAACCTCAGACTCCCCTGACTACACACTACCATAATCTACCATCCGTGGCCATTTCTTTAGCGGCTTCGATTTTGTTTCTTGCTATCCAAACCATACCTTCTGCTTGAGCACTTACCCGATGGAAACATACCAAAACGAATCCTTGGGAATCATATTGGAACCCATTGAACCTGGATAAACTATGTTAAACTATGATCATCTGAGCCATCAAAATCATGAAAAACATACCCAAATACTGATTGCTTATGACGTAAGGAGTTAAACAAATAGAACCTGGTTCTAGGGGATTAGCAAAAATAACCGTAATAACCCATATGACATGGGCTTTCCCATCAACCAACCATCGTATTTCATGAGGGACAGGGGATTTTAAGATATTTTAAGCCCAGTCCGGCTCAGTTCACCGGACAAGTTCAAGCGTTTGGGGATACTCCGTGTTTTCCATAGGGATTTCCATATGGATTTCCATAGGGATTGTTAACAATGGTCTGGTTGGTGGTACAATAACCATCTTGAAAAATGATGGATTTCGTCAATGGGAAGGATGAAAATACAATTCATGTTTGAAACCACCAATCAGAATTAAAATGCTTTCAGCAAGAAACACTTCCTGGATGTGCACAAGAAACATCACTTTACGAAGCGTTCTTGCTTCAAATCTGGCTCCTACAGGATGATGCCCCCCAGTTATAAGTTGGTTTATAAGCCCCATTAACTATAGTTATATCTGCCATAAACCATAGTTATGGGAGTTATAAACCAACTTAACTAACTATCGGGCACCACCTTGTAAACAAAGCCACACGTCTCACTGTGTCAGTGATAATCACCATCCAGTCATCAGCTCCATGGCTGGAAAATCCTCCATTTAGTTCGATGATTCTCCTACTAAAACCTCCGATGGATTCTCCAATGTAGTACCCCTCAAAAGAATAGAACAATACGTCATCAAACTGGTAAGATCTGGTAAGGAAGTATGAACTTACTTTTTTTTGATACTGTTCTGGTTGTCTGGTTGGTGGTTGAGCCAGCCCCTCTGACAAATATGAGTTCGTCAGTTGGGATTATTATTCCCAATATATGGACAATTAACAAATGTTCCAAACCACCAACCAGTGTTTTAATTTGATCTTATTTTTCTCGGGGTCATTACTTAAATGTTAAGGCTCAATTTTCTTGGAACCACCCACCCGTGAACGCACCAAAAACCCTGAGTTTCTCTCACCGTTCTATGAATTCCATGCCATTGAATCCCAACATAAAATCCCATGATCTTCCCATATATTCCCATATCTTCAAAGATATTCATGGGAAACTCCATCCAATAGATTTTGACCATATCTTCCCATATATTCCATGAATTTCCCATATATTCCCACATCTTCCATGATTTTCCCATGATTTCCCATGAAAATCCCACATGTTTGCCATATTTTTTCGACGTTTGGATGAGGGAACCCTACCAGTCCGCCTTGTCTTCAGGCAGGGGTCCAAGCACAGGGCCCTGTCGGGGATACAATGGTATAGCCATAACCACACCCCCTATTATATAGTCAATGGGGTATAAAATCAATATATAACCACGTGGCAGTGGTAAAAATCTAATAACCATAACCACCTGGTTGTGATAAAGATGGGGGACATTAATATATATATAATTATATATATATATATATTATATAACCGTTTTTCTATTCACCAATTCTATTCACCAATATGAGCATATGGCTGTGTCTGAGAATAGGCTATTTGGATCCTTATAGGGCTAAATGGATTGGCTGAGGGAACATTGACAAATACCCCACATCGTTGAAGTTTTTCGAAGTCTAAAATTACAAAAACCACATTGTGGTGCATTGGTTTGCTGTAGAAATGAACTGAAACCAAACCATTGAATTCAGGGTATAATCGGAAATGTGATGGCACATTCATGTCACACAAACTGAACCAATATGCAAGACATGACGGGAAGAAAACAACCACAACACATGGGACAATCGCGCTGGAATCCCCAACCAGAAATAACAAATTGGTCTGGTTGGTGGTTGAGCCACCCCTCTGACAAATATGAAAGTCAGTTGGGGTTACTATTCCCATATGGAAAAATATAAATGTTCCAAACCACCAACCAGATTGGTGGTTTTTCCATGTTTTTCGTGACCCATTTCTTACTTCGATTCCAAACCTGGCCTCCACGCTGAGAGGTGGATCGGCAGTCTTTGGCCTGGCCGACGACATCCCGCCGGCTTTTTTTCCGGTGGAGATATCCCGCAGCTAGGATTAACTAGGGACAATATGGTTGTATAATGTTGAAGGCAGCTGTGACTCGTTCCGCCTGAGCTGCATCGAGATTCGCAGGTGGCGCGCGCTCCATGAGCGCCGTGACGACCCCTGAGGCGAATCTTCGCCTTGGCTTTCCGCTTGCGGCTGCCTTCTGGACAGGCCTAGCCTTTGGCTTGGGCCTTGCCTTCGGCAGTGCCCTGGCAGCCTGCACGGCAGCGGCGATGCAAGGGCAAATTTGCCGCAGGCGGGTTGTGGCCAAGTGCCTTGCCCAAGCAGCAATCCGTGAGGGAAGGGTAGAAAGATGTGCAAAAGCAGGCTGCAGAGCAGCCAAGTAAGAAGCGCAGTCATCCGTGGTGACAAAAGAAACCCGTAAAAACGGGAAAAGGAAAAAATGCGCTGACGAGGAAAAAATGTGGAGGGGTGTGAGAGTGAAAGTAAAAGTTAGAAAAGTTAAAGGAAGTTTGAACGTGTTTTTTTAATTGAACGGGTGGTGGATTGCTGGTAGGCGGTATAGGTTATATATATATATATATTTGAAATATTTACAGAATTCTTCAGATATCTATATATATTCATAATTTTTTTCAATATATATTTATATAGTTGAACTTACATATACATTGTATATACGTATATGTGGATATTTTTGAGTGGAAGTACACTCCCAAGTAGGCATAGATCATGGAAATCAACATGGGGTACTTTTTTTTCCAAATCTAGCATTGCTAGCCGGTAATCAAACATGGCAATGGAAAATCCTCCATTTATATGTAGATATAGAAATAATATATATATAATTATATATATACATTATTAGAGGGTTATCCCATCCCATGATAAGTGCCATTTATATATTCCCAAAGGGTAACATTAAGTTACCAGGGGAGACGGTCACTTCAAAGAACGTACTTTCAGTTTAGGCCCAGCTTCCCAAATTCCCAAGTCGATTCAATTCTGGGAGAAAGGTAATAAAAATGGAACACAAAAACGTAATCACCATTGTAATTGTCTATCTGTCTGTCTACTGTATCTCTAATCTAGATCTAGTCCTATCTGAGTATCTCTCTCCCTCTCTCTCTCACATCCGTCCGTCCGTCCGTCCGTCCGTCCATCCATCCATCCATGCATCCATCCATCCATCCATCCATCCATCCATCCATCCAATCCATCCAATCCATCCATCTACCTACCTATGTATCCACCCATCCACCCATCCAATCTAATTAATATATTGTAATCTAATCGTATCTTATCTTATCTATACTTTATATCGTCATCTAATCTAATTATCTGTCTGTTTGTCACCAAAGGAAGTTTAGTAGTCTAAACTCCGTTTTACGAATTTAAAATCTGGAGAACGTACAGAAGTGGAGAGTGAGTGAGTGAGATACTTAGTTAATTAGTTAGCTAGTTAGTTACTTGCTTCCTTAGTTACTTAGTTACTTAGTTAGCTACGTGGTTAGTTAGTTAGGTAGTTAGTTAGTTAGTTGGTTGGTTGGTTAGTTAGTTTAGTTAGTTAGTTAGGTTTAGTTTAGTTTAGTTTAGTTTAGTTTACTTTAGTTAGCTAGCTAGTTAGCTAGTGAGTGAGTGAGTTAGTTAGGTAGGCAGTTAGGTAGGTAGTTACTTACGTAGGTAGGTAGGTAGTTAGGTAGTTAGGTAGTTAGTTAGTTGGTTGGTTAGTTAGTTAGTTAGTTAGTTAGATAGTTAGTTGGTTAATTAGTTCGTTAGTCAGTCAGTCAGTTAGTAGTAGGTAGTAGGTAATAGGTAGTAGTAGGTACTATAGTAGGTCGTAGGTAGTAGTAGGTACTATAGTAGGTCTGAGGTAGTAGTAGGTAGTAGTAGGTAGTAGTAGGTAGTAGATTTTTGTGGATTGCCGCCTTGGTAGACAAAGTTGTAGTGTAATTTGCAAGGCAGTGATTGCAGATCGCAATGGAAATGCTGTGTTAAGGTGATGTTTGGACGATAGGAATCGAACGAAACCCTATGTTGTTTTTCGCACAAAGTGGCTCCCTGTGCGACGGGTGCCGCTGGCGCTCGGGGTGACGACTTTGGGTTCGCATGGCTTCCTCCATTGTAAAGGTGACTATCGAGAATGTCAATGAGCTCATCGACTGCGCTGTGTCAATGTGTTTGCTGATCTACGGTTGCAGAATGCCTGTAGCCATGCTTCTAATTGCTGTTTGCGGATGCAAAAGGGAATTGTATACAATCATATATACTGTGCCGGGTATGTTTTGACCTGACATGTGGGTGCTGTTTTGTAAGATTGGTGCCAAGCATCAGTTGGACTGAAATTGGCCATGCGGTTAGTTGCAGCACAAGGATAACGAACAGGGTGGCAGAACATCATGATATTGTTTGCATCGTGTTCATGTTTCCCACGGTATACATCGTTATACGGTATATTTCGTTGTTTCACAACGGCTGGATCAGAGCATCTCCTTGAACTTAGTACCTTTGAGGGTGGAGTGTGTGTGTGTGTGTTTTTTTGCTGGGCAAGGTGATGTGTGCTGCAGCCACCATGGTTTGAGTCATTGGTTGCATCACACGATGTGTAGAGACATGCAGGTTTGTAGTACAGAGTAGAACTGGGAAGTACTTTGTGCAAGCTTTGTGGTACAAAGTAGTACTGGCGTACTGGCATGTACGAAGTAGTGCTGGGAAGTCTTTTGTGCATGTAGTACAAGTAGTACTGGAAAGTACTTTGTGCAAGCTTTGTAGTACGAAGCAGTTCCGGGAAGTCTTTTGTGCAAGCTTTGTAGTACGAAGTAGTACTGGAAAGTACTTTGTGCAAGCTTTGTAGTACAAAGTAGTACTAGGAACGATTTTGTGCAAGCTTTGTAGTAAAAAGTAGTACTGGGAAGTACTTTGTGCAAGCTTTGTGGTACGAAGTAGTACTGGCATACTGGCATGTACGAAGTAGTACTGCGAAGTATTTTGTGCAAGTGTTGTAGTACGAAGCGGTACTGGGAAGTCTTTTGTGCAGCTTTGTAGTACAGAGTAGTACTGGGAAGTACTGTTGGTGCAAGCTTTGTAGTATGAAGTAGCTACTGGGAAGTACTTTGTGCGAGCTGATAGTACAAAGTGATACTGGGAAATACTTTGGGCAGGTATTTTGTGGTACAGGAAAGGCTTTGTGCAAGTCTTGAAGTACACAGGATGAAATTTGCGCGCATGGTACGAAGATGTCAAAAGAAAGAGATGTGAATGAAAAATGGCCTCAAGACAAAGGAGATGTCAAGACAGAAGGTGTCAAAGGAATCAATTTTAACAGAAAGAGGTCTCAAAATAAAAGTGTGAAACAACAGGACAGAAAAATGGTGCCAAGCAAAAACCGTGTCAAGAGAGAGAGAGAGAGAGAGGTGGAGAGAAGAGAATGTCAAGAGAAGCAGGTCTCAAGAAAAAGATATGCCCAATGAAGCCCAAAGATAAGGATGCCAAGAGAAAGAGTTGTCAACGGAAAGCGGCTGAAACGACATCGGTTTCAAGAGACAGCGATGACATCAGAAAAAGCTTGTCAGGAGAGAAGAGTGTGTCAAGTCTCTGGTTCCAGGGCTGTCGACAAGAAGGGCTGTCAAGATTGAAAAATGACAAGCACAAGCCAGATCAAGAAAGTGGTAGCATCAGAGAAAGATGTCGAGAATTCAGAAATGTCAAGGGCCAAGACTTCCAAGAGAAGACGCAGTCGACGGCTGTGCCAGCCAGGCGGTCAGGGGCCGTTCCTATAGGCTCTCCCTTGTCTTTATAGGTTCTTCCCTCTCTCGAAACTTCCGTCACCCGGCTTGCCCGGGCTCTACTTGTATAGCAGAAGTCTTCATACTACGTCATATTCCAGTTTGAATGGGATTCAATGTGCAAACCAGTCTGTAGAGGTTTTGTTTCATCGATATACCCTCCGGATAATCAAAAATAACAATGTCAAATCCATGGTTAAATTCCCCAAATTGTGGATGTTGTTCCCATTTACCCTCTGGTAAATTAACTTGTTGACCCTGAAAATCACCCATTTTTAATGGAAACTAGGCTTCCAACCCCGATGACTACCAGGGTCTATGTTAATTTACCAGAGGGTAATAATCCAATTATAGTCGGAATAGTATTCACCATGATACAATGGACATTTATGTCTGATTTTAAATGTCCATTGAAAAAAAAGGGCATGTCCACGCGCTGCACCTCTTCACCTCATGACCATCGTGATGACCTGGTGAAAGTGACGTCAGCTTGGGGTTTTTCATAGCTACGTCAGCTATGTTAGTTTGCTGGAACGTATTTCGTGTACATATTAGATACAGTTAGTTATGTTAGTTAGGAAAAAAAAAGTGTAACCAGATATATACATAGAATATCATAGAACTCAAACACAGGATTAAAATTACTAAAAAAGTATTGGGTTATATCCATGTTGTATCGATACTTGAAGGGTCTAGGTTCGGTATATATGGTGATTTTCCCATGACATATGGTGTTTTCCTGTAAATTTTCTTTATATATAAACCAATCCATTGACATCAGCATTTGGGTTTAGCAGCCACTAAATAATAGTTCATTTGAGTTGTGGAATCCCCATGGTCTAGCCATGAAAAATCATCTGTTTCTATGGGCCATGGCTTCCAAAACGCGAACTGTTTGTCATAACCAGAGGGAAATGGAATATGAAAATCTAGAAACATAGAAACCCAATGGGATTTCATGAGAAGCCGTTATCCCATCTCATTCTACTAGTTGGTTGTATTTCACAATCCCCAATAAATTATATAGGGAGTGTAAGTCCCAATTCATTCACCAATCAACCATCATGTTTAATTATTCATTTTTTTCGCTAGATCATGTTGTATTTCCAATTTTTCATGGTTCAACCCCCATATAAATCCCTATTTCACAACCAATTCACGAGGTATGTTCAATGGCTCCCAACTTTTCTGGCCGCGCCTCGCTTGGTCCCACGGTTACCACGATCCTGCCGTTCCCGCAGGAGACGTCCGGCATCACGGCCAAACCACCTGGAGGTCTCTCGGCCGCCATTCAAGATATGGTGAGATTTGACTGATTTCACATCACTGGTTGGTGGTTTTTCGCCCTACCCCTCTGAAAAATGATGGAGTGAGTTCGTCAGTTGGGATGATTTTCCATTCCCAATATATCTGGGTAAATTATAATAATTCACTATATAACCTGAAATAAGGCCATTTTGGGATGATTCCCCATATATAAACCATGATTCCAGTGAGGTCGCAGTGAGGTCATTATAATTTACCCAGATATATGGGAAAATAATCCAGTCATGTTCCAGTCACCACCAACCGTTGATCAGGATTCACTCGAGGAAAATTCATGCTTTGACTATGTTTGACCTGGGATTGAAGTGATTTTACCACCAAAGATGGCGAACACATGTGATAAAACACTATAATACAGGGGAATTGGGAACCTGTTCCGTCATTTTTGAAGCTAGGTATGATCATAATCCAAGAGTTATGAAATAATTATCTATTTTTGGCATGAGGAAACTTGGTTGATTTCTTTGTAGACCTACATGTGGTTGATTCCCCTTTTCGTGGCAAGCTTCTGGTTTTGTCCAATCAGGGCATGTTAGAGCTATGCAACGAGCTAATTGAATGCATTGACAACGAACAGTCAACCTTGGAATTCAATGTTAGCTGCAGACATCATTTATCTTAATTCTTAATTTTATCTTAATATTTACCCACCATCTATATATATATATATCATTATAAATCACTTATCTATACTTATCTATCTGCCCATGGAAGCCACCGGCTATTTTCCAGCCGCCGCCGCCGCCGGCCTCGACAGATAATCCACCAGCAAGGCAGGCCTCGACAGATCAATTGAAAAATCGCCGGCGGGAGACAACCCGCGACGAAGGGTTTCCATAGTCATCGGATGTCATCGGGGATCCCTGGAAACCCCAAAGATAGTGGGTTTATGTTGGTTTATAATGGATAATGGAAGAAAACCCATGTTTATAATGGACAATCCCATTAAATAGTTGGTTTAGGTCATGGAAAATACCATTAAACATGGATGATCACCGTGTTTAATAATTATGGAACGCTAACATTTTGCTATGGAACATCACCATGTTTAATGGGTAAATCATGGTAAATCAGCTAAATCACCTAAATTTAGGCGTCCGCCCATTTTAGGAAAACTCGAGTTTTCAGGAACCGATAACTATTGGAGGTACCTGGTTGATAATTTTTAATGATATTTAGGGACACTAATTTTGTAGGGCGGCCCATTTGTTTAAAGGGGACATGACATACCCCCAATTTCCATGGCTCCAGGTATCGTACATAACATCGCTCCAGTGGATCGGTAAATGGCAAAATCTTGAGACCATTGAGTGAAGCATCACTTGATTCCTGGTTGGTGGTTGACCTACCAGGTAGTGGTTAATATACTGTTAATATATGGTTAATGATGGTTATGATGATGGTTAATGATGGTTAATAATAATCTGTTTGCTGGTTGAGCTACCCCTCTGAAAAAAATGAGGAAAGTCAGTTGGGATGTGGACATTGGACATTATATATGGAAAATAATCCAAATGTTCCAAACCACCAACCAGCAATGCTCAGGGTTTCACATGCGTCACACACCGGAATCCAGCTGGTTTCATGGCAATTTCAAGGCTGCATAAAAGTCACATAAAACGAGTCGCATTGCTTCCCCTTCCTTTGCCATGCTGCAGCTACAATTTGGCGCCCCATACTTAGTTAAGTTGGTTAATGACTGCAGTAGTTTAACTATGATTCATGGTAGATATATACATGATAATATATATATATATATAATACATATATATATATATATATATCTGTAGTTAATGAGGTCTATAAACCAACTTATAACTGGGGCGGCACCACCGTGTACTGGGATGTCGTGACCCATAGTCATGGCTAGCTATGGCCTATGGCCCCACGAATATCCGTAGGGATACGATATGTGAGTACGATGACTGATGGGAAAATCATCACTTAAAATGAATAAAATAAATTATAAATGGAGGTTTTGATGGGAACATCTTCTGTTTCAATGTGCCATTTTCCATACCTAAAAGAACCAAAGGGTGTATAACTTAACATCTGCTTATTTAACATAGCCATGGAAAGATCCACCATGTTTAAGAACGGTAAACCATCGAAGTAAATGGGTCATCTATCCCATGGCTATGTTAGTCATAACCAGAGGGTAATCAGAAATCAGCCTTCGGATGATCTCATCATTGCAGCCACAGCGAAAAATGGTGTGGTCAGGCTACAATCCACACATGGTTGGCACTTGAACCCCCATCGAACATGCTGCTAGTACAGTAAGATATATATAACATAACTGGATGTATAGACCCTTCTTATTGTTGATTGTATCCCAACAAAAAGGTTTATTGTTGTTAAATCAGAACCCTTACAAATTGTTGGTTCCTTATCATTGGTACCCTCTGGTGAAATCACCGTTTTCAACATGGATCTATCATCATAAACATTGGCTTCGCTATGAATTCATGGACTGATGAATACTGAGGACCATCCTCTTATAGGATGTGAAGAATCATGAACCCCCAAACATATCCCCACAGGCCCATCCAAATCATGTCACGGGCCGTGCTTGCGCTCGTTGAACCATGCCTGTAGTTCTTGGGGCACTGGAAGTTCGGGCCATGGCGGCCATTTGTTTGTGTACCCCTCCTGTAGTGAAACATGGTTTGCTGGATAATACTCAATTTAGTTCGATGATTTTCCCATCAACACCTCCATGTTTTGGGGGAATTTTCCAGCAAACCATGTTTGATGACCACCGGAGGGTAAAAACGAAAACGCAACTTGAGATCTATAAATGGGTTACTAACCTGGGCGTTCGACAAGTTCCCATCCCAACAAAAAGAGGGATTGTAAACCATTGCTAAAGCATGCATGCGATTGAACCGCCAATCAAAGAGTGGCTAACACCCCAAATGTTCAAATAGCACCTGCAATTCACCAGGGGTGCCAATTACCAGTCAAATCAATGATATGTCTGTTCTATATGAATCATTTGACGATTTTGTATATATATATATAAATACAATTATATATATATATATAATTGTATATGATTTATTTGATATTTGATGTATATATATAGTATATAGTTAGATGATATCGCAATGCTTCTTGTTGATTCTTCATTGGATCCTTTATCGACAAAGTTGTTACTGCATATCTAATGGATTAATGGGAACATATAGAAACATTCTCATCCCAAAATGGTCAGAATGATCGAATAGGAACGTCACGGCAAATCTTCATCAAATGTCATCAATATGTTTTGGGGTCAACAAGCCAGTATAATAGGCAATGGAAAATCACATGTAATGAAAATATGATTTCATCATATGTATAACTACTCTCGAGTAATCAAACATGGCAATGGAAAATCACAAATGAGCATTGAATAGGGTGAAATCATCTATCAATGGCTGTTTTCTCCATGTTTGATGACACCCCTCCGGGTAGCCGGTAGCCACACATCGATCAAGGACTGCCCGACTGCCCGACGCAGGCGCCTTCCGTTCACTCTCGCGGCAGAGACAGATGGCCGTTGCACACACTGCCGCCTCGCGACAAGGGTACCCCGCTGGAGCGCCCGCTGTCCCGTTTTTGTCCCTTTTAGCACGTGTTCATCGCACTGCTGTTCCAAGGATATGTGTCTTAAATGAGTAGAATCACAAAACAAACATAAACAAACTATGAAATTAATCAGTAAAAACAGTAACATGGTACATTCATGTAAGGCGGTTTCCCTTTGTTTGGCCATATCCTCATCAATCCCAGATCTTGAAGTGCGTGACCGTGTCAAATTTCATGTTTCTTCATGGCGAAATCAAAAAATATCCTTGATGCTGAAATCTCATGTGTTTAATAGTTAAGTTCAATCTTGTTAAATCATGTTAAATCCATATTTATGGTTTCATGAATCTATAGGATCTATCCATATTTTAATGGTTTTATAGATCCAGATTTATGGTTCCATCAATAAACGATGGAATCATTTGTTTTATATGGATCTATATAGGTTGACATGGTTTCACCACTTTTAATTCAATGGATTGGTTTGAGGGAAAATCGAAACCGGAAACCAGAGTTATTTTCCCATTATTCATATGGGGTTTTCCGGTGTAATTTTTCCCGACTAAACCAATCCAGTGATTAATTACCCTCTGGTAATTTAACATAGCGAACTGGAAAATCACCATTTTTAATGGGAAAACTCACTATTTCGACTGGGCCATTTTCAATAGCAAACTGTTAGTTTTCCAAATATGCTTGGAATATCCCAATATTTCCCATATATCAAATATGGTATATCCCATAATATCCCAAATATGGTTAGTTTACCTCCAGTGATATACAGGTTGACATGGTTTCACCACTTTTAATGGGAAAACTCACTATAAATGGCCATTTTCAATAGCTTTTTGTATGTTTACCAGAGGGTAATGGTTCCATCCCAACACTTCGCCATGGCGGTTTCCACCCCAGATGAATTTCACTCACGTCACAATTCACGTCACCTGCGCGCCCGAAAGCTGGATCACCACTGATCGATCTCCTGGACTTATTCGTTCACTGGTTCATCATCGACCATCTAACTGAATAAATTACGTATATATATATATAATTATATATATATACCCTATGGTTATTTAACATAGCCATGGAAAATGGTCCATTTATAGATGGTTTACCTATTTAAAATGGTGGATCTTTCCATGGCTGTGTTGAATAACCAGATGGTATATGTATATAATAGATTCAAATAGCTTCTGGAGTGCTTTTTGGGTATATTTAAAGTGGCCAAGTACTCTTTTATAAAGTATTTGGATCCATAGGAAAATAGATCTTCTGAGACAATTGGTGTGTACAATCAAAATAAAGACACAAGAACACATATCAACGTGTTCAAGTCTGTACAGTATCGTATACCCCATATGGCTACGGGTCGCACGGGAGACCAGTGGATTTTCCGCATGGTGGTTTCCGACAAATCCGGCTACCCCCAGTCATCATCCATTTCTAGATGATTTTCCATTATAAACATTGAAATACAATGACATATATAGATTGAAGAACAGTAAATGTACATGTTATATAGTGTATTCATAAACCATCTAGCTATTTTGGGATAACCCATTTATGGAAACCCCCGCATCATTCCAGCTCTCAACATCTCGGGTGTCCTCCACCGACCAATGCTGTAGCTGTAGCTGACCTGCCAAGTCGCGGTGACAGCTCCAAAGTGACATGGTGATAGAGGATTTAAAGGGATTTAATGGAGATTTAATGGGGATCTAATGGCATTTATAGTAGGTTTGAATGGGGATAATATTCAATGGATTTTAATGGGACTTTACCCTCCAGTAAACTAACATAATTATGGACAATACTAGTAACATTTTTTATAGGTAAATCATTGAAGCACATGGCAATTTTCAATTGCTATGTTGAATTACTGGATGGTAAACAATAGTATACACATAATCATGTGCAGTGACGCTGCTTTGACATCGTTTTAACTTATACACATATTTGGAAACATATGAGGGTTTTGTTTGTCCAGGAATTCTATGCTCGGATTTGATTAGAAGCATCTGCTTGGTCTGGTACATAGGTCTGTCTCGAACTAAAAAAAATGCATGACAATGCAACAACATGGCAATATACTGATAAGGAAAGACCAGTTTGGAAAGTTTTTGGATAAACCAAAAATCAAGGCTTTATCACTATGGATTAATGGCAATATATCCAATCCATGATAAGGAAAGTGGTGATAAACAGAACAAATTTCACCGTCTTGGTCAATGTTCATCCCACAAAATGACCTATCATTGCTTTCATCCCATACAAAACATACCCTGTCCTTATGTCGTCCGCTATTAACTATACTATATATATAATATCTTCATTGTATCCCGTCTTCTCCAGTTATATTCTCATTCTACCTGATTGTCGATTGTTGGTTATGCCCCACTTATATTCCTCTTCTGGGTCCATGATCAACCGCATATTTCCCGAAGATATAATATATATATATAATATGTTTTTTGCAAAAACATCTTGGATATTCCCATGTTCCAAGAGATTGGATATCCCTATAATTTGGATATCTTGGACATGCCGAATGATTTCCCAAGCACCACGCCTGCTTCGCGCGACCCTTAAAGCCTCTTCAGCCGTGAAACTGCACGGGCCCACGGATCGCAGGTGTAAAGTCACCTCGCCAGGTGGTTGTCTGGGGCAACTCAAAATCACCATGTCTTTTTTGGAGGAGGAACACAAAAAACAAATACAGTAGGTATTTAAATGTTGCATGAATATGAGTATGTATGTATATATATAACATTATGTTAATGTGTATAATTAGTATGTGTATATATATATAATATTGACGGTGCGAAACTTAGAATGGGATTAAAACAGGCGAACAGTCTAAGTTAGACCCTACTGCTTTACTTAGAATGCCCCTATTAGAATGACCCCTCCGTTTGATTCATGTTCCAAAAAATGATGTTGCTACATGAAAATTGCCCCTCAATTTCCTTTAGTGTCACTATCTGTCTTTCATTTTCAGTGCTTTCTATGGACACGTTTTGGGAAAGAAGACATGCCACCTCATTTTTCCTTCCTTTTCCTGTCCTTCCGTTACATTCTCCTCCTTTCATCTTTCCTGACACATGTTGTCGAAAAACAGCACGCTGAGACACTTCTGTCGAGTCAAACCTGTTTTGCATGGCGAAAAGGGCAGGCATTCTATGATGCAAAAAGTCACTGGAGGTTACAGCATTCAAAGTTTGTGCTGCACAGGCACTTGCATACCAAATATGGTCGAAATTCAAAACTGCGGCTGGGAAGAGAAAAACAGTCCTACCACTCATCCAAAGTTCTTGAACGTCACTACATCGACATATACTTAATGCATCTTGATACTTGATTTTGTACATCTTTGTTTCACCAATATCATCATGTTTTGCTTAGTGGGTTCCCTGCTGTGTTGCGCATTTCGTTAACCTGGCCGGAGCTGCCAGAGGGGCCAAATCAATCCCTAACCCATGACGGATCCATGGTGCTGCTATATATGCTAACATAAAGGGGATATATTGATGGGATCCATGTTACCATATATAGCAGCAACATGGATCCTATGGCTAAGGATCCATGGTGCTGGAATATTTACCAACCAGTTGGGATTACTTTAAATTACTTTAAAAAGGTCAATGTAGGTAAATATTCCAGCACCATGGATCCTCTGGGAATATGTTCTATGTGTCAATCATCTTAAAATCCTAAGTGTGGCTCGCTCACCCAAGTTTTCATCATTGAATCATCCCATTCCATGATGCTAAACCGCGATGCTTAAATCCGAATTGCTCACCTTTTTTCATGCTTAGAATCCCATAGAATCCCATAGAATCCGCCTGTGCCCCTGGTGCCACTGCTTCCTCTTGCGGCCTCGGCATGCCATCCCTTGTGGAGATGTTGAAACGTTTAAAAAACGCTGCAGGATGGGGCCCCACAGTTATAAGTTGGTTTATAAGTGGCTGAATTTATGGATGTTTATGGTAGATATAACTATAGTTAATGGATTATGGTAGTTGGTTTGTGGGTAAATCTGATTTATCTATCTATAGTATCTATAGATGATAGACATGGAGATTTACATCCCATTTATAGATGATAATCCCATTGACCCTTCGGTAAACGTTTACATAGCGAACTGGAAAATCACCATTTTTCATAGGTAAATGGCCATGTTCAATAGCAAACTGTAACAAATTACCAGAGGGTAATTATACATGTTTATAATCTGGGATTGTCATGGTCTGTTTTTATATCCAACAAAAATCGGCGGGTCACAGAATTGTGACCACGTTCCCCGAAGCTTTTTCACTCGGGTGTGAAAGTTACGAACCCCCTACGACCCTAGCCTTTGAGGTATAGCTATGGCAGCTAGGCCCCATCAAAAATCCCATGATTTACCTTAAGAAAAGATCTCCAAACAGCATCTAAAAATGGTGTGTTGTCCCGTAAATGTTCTTGGTTAATTTAAAATTGTCTTTACCCATCTAACCATCTAATCCCATCCAAACATGCAGTTTTTTCGAATCGAATCCAAGAAAATCCACCAAAAAATCCCGGCCGTTTCTCACAGGTCTTCTCAAGGACTTGATTCCTCACGGTAATAGCCTATACATTCACATATAATTCAACATTTATAACATATCTCAATGTATCCCAAATTCTTCTAAATATATTCCATACATGTATGTGGTAGATGTTATATATATATATATATAATACGTATATTTATCTATGTATGTATCTGTATAATTATGTGTGTATATATATATATACGTATAGATATGAATCCGAGCATATCCCAAGTTATCCACATCTCTGTGAATCAGGCTCTCCTCCACCCGATGGCTTCTTTGATCCCGGACAGCTGCCAAAGCAACGCACAAAGGTCCAGCAGGGCCTCGAGACATGCCTTTGACCTTGGGGATTTAACATTCATTTATATAACCATCCAAGTCTTAACCATCCAACACAAATTCCAGCATTTCATTTATTACACAAAAATTACATCAAACATGTTGACATTTGATCAACATTGATGATTTAACCATCCCTTAGATGGCAATTTGATTAGAGGATGTGTTGTGGAGATTTGACCTTTCAATTGGGATTTGAACCATAAAAAACCATATGGCACGTGGATAACATGTTCAGACTTTACCATCATACCCTTTTCGATTTGAAGCATAAAATAAGTGGAGATTGAACCATCACCCATGGTTAAACAATGGATGATTGAAGCATCCATGGGATTTGATGGGGATGAACATAGTACGTATATTATTTAGCTTTGTGATCTAATTGGGGATATTATTTTTATAGGTGGTATAAACTTACCATTCCCAGTCATGGGTGGCTTATGACATTGTTTTACCCACATTACAACAGATGATATGTTACATACAACTAAATCCTACTTGGTGGTATACCTACCCCTCTGAAAAATGATGGAGTTCGTCAGTTGGGATGATGACATTCCCATACATTATGGAAACATAATCCACATGTTCCAAACCACCAAGCAGAATAGGATTATACATCCTAGGGATAATATTAAATATCAATTGGGATATCATAGGATTATTCGTTTAAGTGATATTATAGTATGAATATCAAATTGAGATATAATAGGATTGTTAAGGGGGATACCCTCTGGCAATGTGTTACAGTTTGCTGTGGAAAATCACAAGTCTTTCTAAGATATTAATAGGCACATAATCTATAAACGGGTCATTTTCCATAGCTATGCTAAATTATCCCAGAATACCAACATTTACTGTCTGGTAATCAAACATAGCAATGGAAAACCACCAATTTATATGATTCATAGATTTTCCCATTTAATCTCATTTAAACGCCCGTTTCTAAGACATGTCCTATTGTCATGTTTGACTACCACGAGGTACAGTACACAAAAAAGTATCCAAGGGTGTAGGTAGATATAGCTGTAATACATGAAACATACTGTATGGGGTATTATTTCGAACTGAATTCAAATTTATTTCAGCCATAAATTGGCACCGGATTCCGAGTAGAAACTAAAAACCAGTGACACTCCTTGAAAACAAACCTGTAAGAATTGAGATATTTCTCTAAGGTTATTTAACAGTTCGCCATGGAAAATCAACATGTTTAAGAACGGTAAACCATCTATTTCTATGGGCCACCTATACCATGGCGAACTGTTAGTCATAACCAGAGGCTATTTCTCACAGCCTCACTCGGACCACGGCACCATATTGGATCCATTTCTCAGCACCAATTTCTCAGAGAAAAGTCACCCGAAAATGGAAATGGAAAAAACCATGGAAAAACAATCTGGCTGAGGGACTTCCCACTGGGATTTCCATGGTTAATAATAATGGTTAATAATAATGGTTAATGATGTTTAATAATTGTTAAATCATGGTTATATAATGATGATGAATGGTTAATAATGGTAAAACAAATGATGGTTAATGATGGTTATATTGGGATACCCGGTAAATTAACATAGCTATTGAACATGGCCCAGTCGAAATAGTTTTGATTTTCCCATGAACAAATGGTGGATCTTTCCATAGTTTTTTCGTAAACGTTTACCACAGGGTAAGAGAAAAATCACCCGAAAAATCACTGGATCAGTTTACCGGTGGTTCTCCTGGAGCTGAGAATGATGCATGCAGTTTCGAAAGGTAGCTGCCAGCTATCTCTATACCTGGCACCGCATGAAGCTGGATGTCACAATGTGGGCTAGACATAGAGGGGGAAAAATTGCAGTTGCCACTGATTTAAGGGGGATTTACTTCCGTTGTTGTGATTTTTTTGGTTGCTAAGATGGGAGAAATTCATTGAATACTACTTTGCTAAGATTAGATAATTACAGTACCCAACCAAAAATATATTATGTATAAATATGCCACATTTACAACAGAACAGATGAACATATGAATTATAATATGGTTAGGAAACTCTTAGTCTTAGTAGCTCCTTCTCTCCCCATCGGCCTCGATTTAGTTCGAGGATTCTCCAGCTAGTCGTGTTTGATGACCACAGGGTAACCATAAAAACATATAACAACCACCATAGAAATCTTCATTACCCATGAATTCGTATGAATCACCATTAATCATATAAATTACATTACCGCTGGTCCATTATCATATAAATACATTACATTGATTATCATATACATAATAACAATCATTGGTTGCTACAACCATTAAAACTACATCGCATCTGGATCCGTGAAAAAGTCTTAGGATCCGTACAGTCGATATCAAGAGCATCAGATTTGCTGTGAACCTCAGAGCAGGCAGAGGGCAAAATGGAACCATATGGCATGGCACTGGTTTCATTTTTTTACAGCTCTTGTCAACATGAATATGGATTGTACATGTACATATATATATAACTATTATATGATGAGAAAAATGGAAAAGAGTAGAACATAGTAGAACAATGGATATGTACTCACGAACAGTTTGTAAGAACGGTTAAGATACACAACATTGTAGATACAGTCTCAGTTCCCACGAGAACAACCAATCAGCAAACGCTCCGAAACATTGCTGGGAATTCATCTCTCAGCTTCCAAAGGCTGAAGTTGTGTAGCCGCATTTGTTCTTCAGCTGATTTCTTCGGCTACAGCGGCTACAGCAAGAAAAAACATGTGCCGTCGCAGATGGCTCGCTCATCTGAAACATTTACCATCACTTGGTCCAATTGTTTGTCTGATACTAAATAGATTAGCTTGGTCCAATAGATTCTCGAATAATTACCATCTATTTTTCACCAAGTGATTGTTTATCTGAAACATTTACCATCTATTGGCTCATCGAATAGATTCTCGAAGAGACTGTTTGGATCATGTGAGTAGCAACTATCTGGCTCCATTCAAATATCATCTGGTAGTTAAGCATAGTTTAGTTATCCATAGTTTAGCATAGTTTATCATAATATCTTAACTATCTGGTAATCTAAGTAGTTTAGCAGAGTTTAACCATGGATAATTACCCACTTGTAGGCGAGTTACCTCTTACACATGTTCAATGGCTAAATCACCAGATGGCCAGATCAAATTTCTGTGCTTCGCTACCGTTGTCTTGAGGTTGGTATGCTGAAATTCTCGGAATCATGGCCCCAAACAAATATTCAGAATATTCCCCTGTGAATTGGGGGGTGGAACTTGGCTGCTGTGATTATTGTGATTTTATAGTCTTAACTAATCTTAAATTGGGGGAGCACAGGTTGAGGAAGCTGGGGGGCACCTGCAAAATCCATGAATACCTGGTGTCAAACATGGACTAAGCGCCCACACTCGCGTCGCAGCTCCAGAGTCCTGGACTCCGGCGATTTCGGTGTTCAGTGAACAATGGGGGGGCGATGAATGGAGATTTCACATGATTTGGGGTTGGTCAAAACCTATTGCTATCAAATTGAGTGGGATGGAGATCTATTTACTAGCTATTTGAAGGTTCACTAGGTACCAGGGTTTTGACCCATAGCCATTTAACCATTGGATTTAACCATCAACACACCGGTTTTTCATGATTTTTTATTGATGTTTACCATCAAAACAAATAATCAAATAACCATAGATGATCCAGGATCACTGTTGTGACTGTTGTGATCATCCTGTTGTTCTTGGTATCTGTGTCTCAGGAAACCTGTTCTGAAACCAATGGTCCAAGGGGTACCCACGGCCTGGGCCATGGTCAAGGTAGTTGGATTAAAAAGTGATTGATCGATCCCGAAATAAAAACCAGGTGATTTCATAGGATATTCAAGGCGATTTTAGATGATATTACCCTCTGGTTATTTAACATAGCCATGGAAAATCACCATTTTTAATAGGTAAACACAGGTAAACCATCTATAGGTAAACACAGGTAAACCATCTATTATACATATATATATATATATATAGGTACCCTCTGGTAAACATACAAAAAGCTATGGAACATGGCACATTTATAGTGGATTTACCCAGCTAGAAAATGATGATTTTCCATAGTTATGTTAGTTTACCAGAGGGTATATATATATATAGATTTATAAGCAACTATTGGATAAAATTGGATGCTATGCTGATACTATCCCTTTGTTTGTGAGATGGTCATCAGTCCATTCATAGGGATTTATGTACAGTATATATATATATACATACCCAGTGTAAGGATTCCCAATATGGGATGGCCATAGCCCATAGCCCATATAAATGAAACATATGGACATTGTCAAACCTTTTTTATATGCCCACAAACACAGATTTGCATTATGCGAACTAGTATACTTAGTAAGAGTTTGTTCTCCCTGAAATCATTCTATTGTTGGTAACCTGGAGAAATGTTCAAATCAAAACGGATAAATACGTAATAATACGTATCTACTAGGAATCCACTGCAAGTTTTCCATAGATTCAAATTTTCACATGGCAGTGTGTCAAAACCCTGGTACCTAGTGAACCCCAAGTCATAGCTGGGATTTATGGATGTTCATCCCACTAAAAATGGTATTTTCATAGGTATTGATCCATACCCATTTCAGGAACCTAAATTGGAGGTACCTACCATATATAAGGCCTACTAGGAATCCACTGCCAGTTTTCCATAGATTCAAATATTCACATCTTTTTTCCAACCATTGAGCCGTTGTCAGATTTCCTCTTTGATCTGATTCAGCAACTCGGCGTAGTCTCCGGCCGACTCGGACAAGCGGGGAGTGGCACCTGACCCAGTTTTCGAGCCATAAAAATTCTGAAGAAAAATAAAGGTTCAAACAACCAGAGTGGGGACTCAACCTGAGATTTAACAATCAATAAGTAGTGATGACTACCCTCTGGTAATTTAAAATAGCTATTGAAAATGGCCGTTTATAGTGGATTTTCCCATTGAAAATGGTGATTTTCCATAGCTATGTTAGTTTACCAGAGGGTATATGGTTTCATGATGTTTAATGAACAGACATGAAAACAAAACCTGTCTGCGAATCCAGTCAGCGTCAAGGGCGACAAGAGCAATGGAGCAAGAGAAAGGCCTACTCAAAGTCGCCCAAAGTCGTCCCAAAAGATTTCCGGCACTTTGAAAAGCGACAGAAAACCCAGCAGCCACAACTCCTACAGTTTCACACATTTCTTCGTTCTGGGTGAGACACCCAGCACGAAGTTCTCCGTCGAGACATAGTCCCCCGCAATCTCCCCATCCATCAGATCCTGCGAAGTTGGCAATCAGACTTTCGCCAAAGAACAGGAGATTGCAACTAAATTTGGCAAAAACACATCAATAACCCCATGAACCATCCCCAATTTTTTGGGGTTTCTTATGGGGATGTATGGGAACTTATTGGACGCTGCACATTGAGAAAATGTTTGAACATGTAGTATGTTAGTGGGTTCTGTTACTTCTTGCAGTTATTAACTAGTTGGATACATCATATCCATTTATATCCACCATGACTCCTAGTTACACTTGTTGTAAACCAACTTGCCTACATCCCAATGAGTTCTCTCACCATTCCCAGGTTCATGTTCCTCATAGATCAACAAAAAGGCCCCCATCTGAACCCTGGTCTCCTGGTGTTTACGCCGCCGTGTTTATTGGAGTTTGTTTCCCTTGTTCATCATGTTTTCACATTGCTTTGATCGACTCCATATGACTCCATTTACCATTATCACCCCCATGTTTATTTGAGTTTAAGCGTTTAAGCAACTTTAAAACATTGCCAATGTTGATAATGGGGAATTGCGGAAATTCATCAATCATTGTTGACACATTTAAGTATTGTTGAGTTAACATAAATCCCACGTATTATTCGAACACTATTAACCACTAAACGTATTATCTTTGATCAACTACTGGTACTATTCGTGGTAATTAAAGGATGATCTATTCATGGAAAATTGGATTATAGTATCAACATGTATCAACTTTTATGGTATTGATGAACCAGTTAAATGATTTAAATGGTGCTATTGCTCTACACAGTTGTTCCTCAATCCCCAGAGTTCTTCCATCATTGAATCCCATCCCCCTGAGGCAGCTGGTAAATACCAAAGTTTATTGGTTATTCTAAGGAGTTGTGCTGATTATTATCACTGGATTGGTTTTGTTGGGAAAATCGAAACCGGAAACCCATGGTTTTTACCATCAAATTTGATGGGCTTTCCGGTTAAAATGTTCCCATCATCCAATTCTATGATATTAGGCATCACCAAATAACTCACCCATATGAGGGAAACCGATTTCACGAGCATTTCATGAGATGGGATACTTGGAGTTGCTAACCCGAAACCCAACAAAAATCGAAGAAAAAAAACTATAGATTCCCAAAGTATTGGATTCGAAGAAGTTCAAGCAACTCAATCTAACTCATTTTCAGCAAATTAAGATATTCACTATAGATTCATTAAGGCTATTGTAATCCCATTCATGGCTATAGATTCCCATTCTAACTATATATCCCATGATATTTTCCACTAAATCCATTAAATCCACCAGATGATTCTCCCACTAAACCAGATCACCATTAACCACCATTAACCAGCATTAACCAACCATTAACCAAACACTAACCAACCATTAAACAAACTAACCAACCATTAACCAACCATTAACCAACCATTAACCAACCATTAACCAACCATTAACCAACCATTAATCATTAATCGTCATTCATCATCATTAATTACCATGAATTAGTCATTAAGCCACTATTCCCTTTCCTCCAACAGCAGCTGCCAGGGTGGCTCGCAGCTCACCACCGCGCTCCAGCGAAGATAGCGCCGCAGCCTGCGCTGCAATGGGTTGAAATATAGCTGAAGTATTGCTAAAGTGGTTATATAAAGAAAATAAGGTTATTATAAACATAGCCATCATAATTTATTCAATAATGAATAGTTTGAGTTCGTTGTTCATATTTGATATGGTGAGTTTCTTTACGGATATTTGATGATCGTATTATAAAGTTATGTGTTATGAATGGTTATGCTATGCTTTATTTTCTTGCTTGTTCTTTTGATAAAATAGATTTTAGGGTTACCCAATTGTCAGAGTTCAAACCCACATTTTAATCCCACAGTTCAAAACGAACATTGGCGGTTTTAGTAGGATAAACTGTTGGGGGGGTGTTCTAACCATATGGCATGCACGTCAATTTTATTGATGGAATATCCCCAGCTTGATTTCCCCCCGTTACTGAAAAAATACACATAATAAATATGTAGTATGTATATATATATATGTATGTGTATATATATATATATATATGTATGTATGTATATATATATATGTATACATATATCTGTATGTATATATATAACTAATTATATGTATATACTGGGATGCACATCCAGGTCCCTGAGAATGGTCATTTGAATGAGAACACTGGATTAAAACATAAAACAAATGATTCTATGGGCATGGGTCAAAAATGATGGCTTAACCAGCAAATGCAGCAGATTTAACCTTCAACAAAATGGTTTACCTGGAGGGTCACATGACGAAGATGAGGACATACGTCACTAACTTGCTAACATGGACAGCATTTTCCAGCAATAACGATCAGTGGAATCTGGTTTATCTCATAATGAGAAAATATAACAATGGCCACATGGGAAAATCATGTTCTTAATCCCATGGGAGTATGAGATATGTTGTTTTTGACAACCTGATCGGCTTAAGATGCTTGAAACGAGTTTTTCGAAAAGCCAAGAAAAACCAAGTCCAAAAACAACAAAATCTGGAAGCTGGCTTTTGATTATGAAAACAATAGGATTTTCTGACACAAAATATTTTTTTTTATTATATATAACTTAATTTATGTTGAAACTTAAACATAGATTTTCTGATCTCTTTCCATCTTTCTTTGGGGCTCCTACAAGGTGGTGCCCCATAGTTAGCTAGGTTGGTTTATAACTCCAATAACTATGGTTTATGGCAGATATAACTATAGTTAATCGGGTTTACAAACCAACTTATAACTGGGGGGCACCACCTTGTAGTCCTATTTTACTTAAAACCAGCACCCTACCGTCACGCCTCTGCCTCACCAGCTGTAGGGCCTCCAAGCTGAAATCGCTTCACGATGGCTTAGTGATTTTAATAGTGGTACGGTATTGATGATACTTTAATGGGATCTATTCATATATATATATGTATATATATAAGTGGGATTTAATGGAAGTTTAATGACACTTGAATGATTTGTACATACATAATTATATATATATACTGTATATTATATTTATACATATGTATATATATATATATATCTGAATTATAGTAGCTAAGTTGAACTTACTAAGTTGATGGAGAAAACTCCAATAACTATGTGTATATATATATGTTTTATGATGCTTATAACATCTTACAACACCTTACAACTATAGTAGTCATGGGGTGAACATAGACCAACACACAATACTGTGAGGCCCCACATTGGATGTGTATGGATGGATGGATAGATAAATAGAATTCAGTCCGTAAAAAATACTCAAGATGTAAGGGGATTCATCCTAAAAGGAGTGGCGGAAAGCTTTGTACATTCCCCATTTTTCCATGGTTTTCCCATTGGGAGAAAAATACAGATTGAGCAAACCAAGAAGCATGTCAATATCTCAAATTGTTCCTGCTAAAAGGCATTCCCCTTTGCGTATGTTTGGACATTGGATTGAATTGGAGAGCCTCTAACCACTGGGTGTCCCTATCAAAATTGACAAAGTTTCCACAATCTTCCAGGCACCCGTTCTGGAAAAGGAGCGAATCCAAAGTCTTTTTTCGGTTATCAACCTTGAGATCAAATTATTCTATATATTAATGCTAAATAACCGTGTTTTGGTTTACACCCATTTTGTAGGTTATTAATTCCCTCTGACCATTTGACAGTAAATGGCCATATGGGTGGTGTAATACCGAAACAAAAATCATGTGATTTCACGTGATTTCTCATGGTTTTTCATCATCTTAAATCTCCCATTTTCCATGGATAGTTGATGGATTTTCTGCCAAATCTCCCATTTTGGATGGTTTCAATCTCCCAACTCGAACTCTGAACTCGCCCGGCTGCAGCCCTGCGGCCTCACTCACACCCCCCGGCTTGCCCACCAAACGCACACGGCGGTAGCGGCGGCCAGTGACCTGACGAAATGGTGCGGAAACGACGTCGGTCGCCTGGGATGGTACCCAATAGGTCTGCGAAATTCATGGATGTTCAATTCCTAATTTCTTTGGGAATGTAGCTGGTTAATGTAGCCGGTTCATGATTAGCTGGTTATATGATCATCATATTCAATATTTTAATGATTCTTAATGGATGTTGACTCCACAAAATACGCTAATCATATGTAAAGTAACCGAGCTTTTGACCCAGATCTCCCAGCTGCCATTGCCAGCTGCCCCGGCCCCGGTGGGACCTCTGCGAAGCCCAAAACTTCCACCAAGAGCGGAACTTCTGCCATACGGGATCGCAAAGGTTCTGCCTGGCGATGACAGCATTGAAGAATGTGAAGGTGAAGTCATGGCTGGCTGTTTCAGAAACAGTTGATACCCTCTGGTAATGACTAACATAGCGAACTGGAAAATCACCATTTTTCATGGGTAAATCCAATTTGAAGATGAAGTCAATTGATGTTTTTTTTCAACATGGGTCATGACTGATGTCCCCATTGAACATCACCCAACCATGAATGGTATATGGTCTACTAGATGGCTACTTTTTCAGGTGATGTCCAATATACCCAAAATGGGACAGTTACCAACCCCCGTTCAAAGCGTTGATACTTGATGATATTTGGGGGCTGGGACTGTATGATATATAAATATATATGAATTGTTAACAAATTGGGATCAAGAAATCGCAAAGCATGGGATATGGCTCAGGTTGACCCCGAGAGTACTTGTAACGGATTCTTGTCTTACAAACTTAGAGAGTGCGTGAAGGTTGCCACTTAAAACAACAATGAACAACACATGGAGGTTTCCTGAAATGGGGGTTAGCCCTAATCATCATTAGACCATGACTTATTGAAACAACCATGGTGACTTGGGGATCCCCCATTTTAAGAATCACCATGAATCACCATGAATCACCCATATTCTGCAACAAGATGGAAGGGGTTTGCAGATCCACTGAATGGATTATCTTCCCACGGTCCAATGTGATAAACCCCAAACCCGCCAAATTGCCCAGAACATCCGTGGACTATCTAATCTAACACTGTAAATGTAGGGTTGGATGGGTCTTGGGTTTATCACATTGCACCCAAATTCTACCTGTGATTTTTCATGTTCACTTTTGGTGCCCCAGTTAGCGAAGTTTATGTGAAAACTAGAGCTGCATGGTGACCTTGCAATAACCGAAAAAAATGAATCCTAGAATAAGTCAACATGCAGTAGCTATATACAACATTCTAATGGATTATCATCTAATAGATGGTTAATATACTGTTAATATATGTTTATTGTATGGTTGATGATGGTTAGTAATAATCTGGTTGGTGGTATGCCTACCCCTCTGAAAAATATTAGTCAGTTGGGATTATGATTCCTAATATATGGAAAAATAAAAATGTTCCAAACCACCAACCAGAAAAAATAGTACAACTCATCGAACTAAATGGTCCATGGTTTCGCAAACGGATGCAACCGGTTAAATTACCAGAGGGCAAAAAAAACACTATTCAGACTTGTACGACACGAGGCACGAGAGGGAGTACGAGTACTAGCACTAGTATTACTATTATTGCTATGAGTGCTACGACTACTACTATTATTTTTACTACTACCAATACTACGACTCCTGTATACAATTACTAGTTCTACTACTACGACTACTATTGCTTTTACGACTAGTACGACCAGTAGTTTCGACTTGTACCACACTATTGCCGAAGGGTAGTGCGAGGGTCATACTACTTTGTCAGTACTTCTGCAAGTGTTACTACTACTACTACTACTACTACTACTACAACGATTACTATTACTATTACTACAGCACCATTTCCCACTTAATCCTTCAAATATATATTCAAACCATTTTGCTTCAGTATCATTATTAGCACCTAGGAGATCAGCTACAATTCCCATTAAATCATATATAATCATATGAAATCCCTATTTTTCTTGGTGAAATCACCATTTTTCTTGGGTTTTCCAAGGGTTTGCCATTCAGCCACGATGCCACGATATGCCCTGCTGGGCTATCGATGCCGCCTCCGCCGCAGCCAGGGCGATCTCGGAGATCTCCGCGCGGGCGGAGATTTGCTCAGCCAAGACCTGGAGGAAAAGTCGATGTACTGCCTGTATTTTGTATATATATATATATATATATTCATCATCATTAACCATTATTTAACCATCATTAGCAAACTGTTAGTCATTACCACAGGTTAATGGTTATTATATTTGCATATATATATATGATATATAACTATGTAATATATATATATATATTTGAAAACCTGCGCATGCATTTTTCAGGCACAGGGTTCACACAACAGTTAATAAATGGGAGGCAAAAGCCCAAGATTCAAACTGTACAACACTATCTAATCCACCATACACATTAACACAACC
>Ga0126342_10000503_pt1 | contig 43280 bp, 38 predicted proteins | sample Cyp1metagenome_FD_92528 | JGI IMG/M metagenome (GOLD analysis project Ga0126342, IMG submission 92528) | Coral microbial communities from Lord Howe Island, Old Settlement Bay, Australia - Cyphastrea 1 metagenome | ecosystem: Host-associated > Invertebrates > Cnidaria > Coral ...
CTGGCAGTACAGATACAACAATGGCAAAGACCTTTGGACAGCTGTGCCACATGTCCTGAAGCACATCAGAAATGCCTGAGTGCAAAACAGCCCGCGTCTTTATGGGCGGCGTTACCTTGTTTTTAAAGCCCCACACTAATTTAATTTTAACACGGGTGCCGAGTACCCCTTTGGCATTTATCCAAAAAACTGAGTTCGGTTCTTCGCGATTAGCCAATATTTACACAAATATACCGATACCGATACCTCAGTATTAATTTTAAGCGCATCTTACGTTTCATCTCGCCGGGGTATATTGTCGTGATCTTTATGGTGAAACCATTAACACATGTGGGTTTTCTAAAATAGGGGTACATACCCCGGTACCCCAAATCATGTATAGTAAGTCATTAGACAATTTCAGTACTAAAACGCATGGTTTTGAGGTAGCCTCATTTCAAATTTTAGGAAACCATTAAGTGGGTACCCTTTGTAAACTAACATAGCCGTGGACAATAACTATCTTTAATAGGTAAGTTGGCTATACATGGCCACATTCAATAGCTCTGTGAAGTACCAGAGGATAGGTATCTGATATCTACACGACGTGAGTCACTATCATTGACCCCACAAATATATATATATATATACATACATACATATATAGATATATACACACTATAGATGGGCAATTTAATGTTTATATCTTCCCAATATTTCAAGAACTATCACTACACGGAGGTTTCCAGTCCATTTGGGATACCCCCACATCATCCCCATTTTTTTTTGGATTCAATATCTAAAGATATCTAAAAAAAACTCATTACATGTTTTCTGAGCTTTCTCATTTTCCTATTCAATCCTATTGGATTCCCTATTGAATCCTATTGGAAATCGGGGAGATAGTTGCCGCCCCCACCTGCGCTCAACAGCGTCAGCGGAATCGCCAGCAGCGCCGGAAGGTCGGCCAGGTGATCCACCTGGAACCATGGGGCGAACCATGGGGCGAACCATGGGGAGAGCCGGCCAGCCAAATCCTGGACCACCAATCTGGGATGGTTGAAACATGTTGAAACATGTTGAAACTCCAACAAACTCATGGGATCAAATCATCCACCGGGCTATCAAAAACTGGGGATTCGGATTTCGCTGGCCCATCCACAGTATCATGGTTGAACGGAGGTCATCAACAAAGAATCAATCAAAATGGTAATGTCATGTAATGCCCATATATGTTTGGAGGAGATCATCTCCATCAACCACTATAATCAACAATATCATGAGGATATCATGGGGATAGTACAATCCATTCATTGGTTGGAGATCGTTAACAATAATCAAGTGTAATATTCTGGATTGGTCAAATATGGGATATAAGGTTCTATACTCCAATTAATTGGGGATAGAAAGGGAATAATCAGTGGTTTGGTTCTAGGGAAAATCTACGGGAAACTACGGTTTCTTCCCATCAAACGTTGGGGGTTTGCCTGTAGTATTTCGTTTTCCCCGTTACCCAGTTCCGAAACAGTGGGCCTTCATGATTGGATGATGCTTGTGGAATTGACAATGCTGTTGTTTCTTGAATGCTCCATCAAATAAGCGATAAGTATAAATATATATATATGTACATATTTGTGTGGCTGGGCTAACAGAGAAATGCCAAAGTGAAATAATGCTTTTGCGGAGGTTCCCATTCTCTCTCCCCTTATTTATGGTGACCTTTGAGTATCACTCCATGCTTAAACCGTTTCCGGTGAAGGTTCGTACGGGCCCAGCTATCCCAGTACCATGATAAAATTGGCAATTCCTTATCATGATGGTGGTCCCCAAATGCTCGATTCAGGGATATCTCATAATACACCCATACCTTAACCATCCCAATTCTGTGTCTCTGTTTGAAAAGCAAAGAATGGTCATTGAAAGGCGACTTTCAGCTTTCAGTAGGTCTTTCCAGGATTACCGAGGTGAGAATTTTACATGAACTGCTTGGAGTGGTTTCTTGCTGTAGCATTCTCCGCAGAAAGTACAACCTTATGTGAGGGTATTGCTGTGTGAGTTTGGATCGTCTTGGATCACAACAGTATGATATCACATGCAGTGTGAAAATGTTGGACGCATTCGACGAAAAAAAGTATCCTCCTCAACTCAATAGTTAACCATCATTCCCGGAAAAAAACATTGCCGTTTTGAAGTCTAGCTCATTTTTAAACATACCCTACTATATTGTTGGTTATATCATGTTATATCCCCATCATATCCCGAATTTTAATACAACTGTTTTCCATTGCATCCTACAAACCGGTCCCTTCTATTCCCTACATATGAAGGACATCTTCATCAACACGGCCAGGTGCACCAGGTAGGGAATGGCTGGCCAATCTCCGTTGAGTTCCGGCTGCCAGGGCCTGGGCAGAACTCCCTTATTTTCATCATCCGCCCTTTGAAATGCCAATTTCTTGGGTGAAAATTCATGAAAGTCCTCCAATTAAGCCAAGAAAGCAGCAAGCCCAGAGGTTTCAACGTGTTTGCATCCAAGACATCCAAGGTGCTCGTCCCAGTCCACCAGCTTGTGATAGTAGAGGATCAGCCATGGGCCAACACTCGCAAGCACCTAAACCGCAAGGGTCTTGTGGGGGTCAACTTCGGTTCAGGTTCAAAGCATTGCAAATAACGTCAAATAGGTGCATCCCAAAAAAGTTGCCAGCCATCCAATCATGTCCAATGTGGATTATGCAATGGTGATGGAGGACCCATAAACCACTTTCAATCACATCAACTGCCTAGACTGAACCAGCGGAAAAAAAAAACAAAAGAAAGGACCAGCCCAGCCATGACCAAATGTGACCCGCAATGGGAAATTCCAGACTTTGCCAGAACACATTAAAACACATTAAAACACCATGACATCCAAAAATTGTTCTCCGTCATGATTCATGTCTTAAAGAAATTGCTGTAGTCTGAAAATGGTTGAATCATCATTTTCCTTGGCTAAATTCTCATTAAATCACCATGTTCATTGGTGAAATCACCATTTTTCATCACCGCCAGCAGTGACTCATGACTTTGGATGCCGCACCACGTTCAGTGCCAAGGCCAACTTTTGGTCTACCTTCTTGCGATAGACCAGGGTCGCTAGGAAGACCAAGACCTCATTAAACGTGAAGAGACACCAGCAGTCTTCTTTGGAGGCATCTGTTTTTTCAACCATGGAATCCGTGAATCAGTTTGCATCCTGCATTATGTCCAGTATTTTTTTTTGTATTGTGTGTGTTTTTTCATGCTTTGTCACGTTCAATCATGGAACATCTGATAAACTTACAATAAACCATAGCCTTTTGGAGGCGCACACACACATAACTGTATGATATACATTTATACATGAATATTATGTTACAATAGAGTACATGTCATTCATTATATTCATGATATATATATATTATAAACATAAATATATACATATGTAATATGTTACAGATACACACAAGTAACAAGTATCATCAATAGGGATTTCCATGGATTTCCCATTCCGAGCTGCCGAGATGGTCAGCGACCCGAAGCAGGGCTTCACAAGCCTGGCGGCTCCGTTGCCGTGGACGGTCCGTTGTCGTGGGATGTTGTGGGGACGTAAAAATACCAGGGCTACTGCATATGCTACATATGCTATACATATATTATACATATATTATACATATATTATACATATATTATACATATATTATACATATACATATATATATATATATATATATATATATTATGTATAGTATGTCTGTAATGTGCCCATATGATCCCATATGTATATCAAAAGTTGTATGATATGTCCTATATAGATGGACAATTCAATACGTATATCGTATACCGCCCATATATTTAAAGAACTATAATTAACTACGCGCCAACGGCAGCAATGAAACCTCTTCATAGTCCCAAGGTCCCTTAAGGCCTATGAAAAACAGCGCCATTGTGAAGGACCATGGAGAATCCCCTAGGTAATAAACCTTCTCATCATACATGAAAACAGAAAAAATATAATTCATACATACATAATTGTAATATATATATATATATATATAGTGTAGTAGACATCAACATACAAATATATATTAAAAAAAAACATATCACATATACATATATATATTAACATATAACAATATATCATGTTAATAAATAATTACATATTATTACCATTATATACAATAAACATTAACATTAACATATAATAGACATTGCAAACAAGTCTCACCATGACAGTCATATTATTGATAATAATGTCTATTACACTATGTATAATATATGGTATCATTAGTGTAAATGGTTTCATTACAGTAATGTTGTAATTATATATTAATAATAGATTAATGTCAACCCTGGATTAATAAACCCCTAGGCTGTTTAATTGGGAGGGTACCATTGAAGTATTAGATTATGACTATTGGAGGGGTACCCCTTTAATTAATAAATCATGGTTTATTAATCCGGGGTTGACATTATTAACATTACTGTACGTATGTTTCACCATGCTTCTGGCGGTACCCTGTACGAAGGTGGTCGTTCACCCCGGTGATGTTGGCGGCGGACCTCAAGGCAGGCAGCGCGATGCTCGGATGGCTCGGATGGCTCGAGTTGAACGGACACTCATCCCCCGTTCATGTATGGAAATCATAGGAAAACCCTGGGAAAACATAGGAAAACCATGGAAAAACATAGGAAAACAATGGGAAAACCTATGGAAAACAATGGGAAATTCATGACACATCTTCAAATAGCCAAATAGTTTGTGTCTTGTAGACTTGTCATATCTTGTTATATGTCCGCATATCCTCATTGATGATGATTCATTCCACAGTGCAAATCCCCATTTGTTGATGCTGCAAGGCTTGTTTTCAACAAGTAAATCCCCAAAAGGTTGAGTCTTAAACCCCAATTTGTGCTGCTTAAACCATATGTTTTGATGGTTAACTTCCCAATGTTTGATGATTACCCCAATTCTTTGATGCTTGAATCGGAAATCTTGATGATTAAATCCCAATGTGTTTGATGATTAAATCCCAATGTTTGACGGTTGGAGTTTTGCGGGATCTCCACTTCCCCATCTCCTGATACGAAATGGCTAGGCTCTGAGGCACCCTGCCAGCCCCAGAAGCCTGATGGCCCACGCCAGGTGTAGACAGCCTCATAGGTGGAGTATCCAATAATATGGGTTAAACAATAAGAACCGAACCATTCCCGAATTGCTTGTACCACCTATGTATGGTGATTTGGGGGATGGTTTATTATTATTATTGTTTACCCACATTATTGAAGATTTAGCATAACATGACAAAGTATCCAAAACTGGTGATCCTAAATCTAAACACGTAGAAACATGATGAAAAATGACCATGGAGTCCGACTAGAAAACCTGAAAGGTTAGCACTGACTTTTGAACATTCCAGAAAGAAAGTCTATTGTCTTAGGAAGCAGCCCCCCAAAAAATGCAATGTTTTTTGTCACAACAAAATCAAAAAAATGTCGCAATTGCCAGGCACAATGAAAGGTTTTTGGCCATGTTGCATGCACGAACTGAAGGGCCACCGGGCTACTGGCTGGAAAGTTAAGTTACGACCCCCCTTTTTTCACAGCTAGTACGGAAGATACCTACTGAGAGACGTATCCTCAGTGGGATAGTGCAAACGGATCAATGGATCAAACTAATTCCTACCAGGTCTACCATTTGCTGGGTGTTTCCGGAGTGTTTCCATGTGTTTCCTGAGTTTCTTGCCATGTAGAGGTTGTCAAAGACGGCGCCGCCGAAGTTGAGGATGGAGTAGACCCACTGACGGCGATGCAGGATCTCTGTGATTTTCAGTCTTTGAACTTTGACCCGTCCAACTGCATGGGCGAACCTTGCCCTCCAAGAATTTATTTCAGGGAGTTGCAACACACCGACATCTTCATCGTGCACACCACAGGTTTCCTATATGGAGTTGCAGCTCAATCAGCCAAGGAATTGCTGGTCTGTTGTTTACTTCCCGCTGTATCCCCGGGAATGTCTTTGGTGAGACTCTCAAAGACTCCAAGTCTCGCTTGTTCGGGCTGCTGAACATCCGGGTTCCAAATCAGGTCCAAACAATTCCAAACACCCAGCATTTTTTGGTCAAAGATGGTCAAAGGATATATTGAAAGTATATATATATATATATCATATATATATTATTCAAACAAGTTTGGCCTCGGTTGCCAGAACGTCCCATCTCTTCAAGCTGTTCCCCCATGTTGGGCCCAAACAGTGGGTGTGTCGTTCTGAATGCCCTTCACCTGAGACCAGTCACGCCATCACGGCCATGACGCAACTCATAACAGCTCAGCACCCCCTGAGGAATACTTGGCTGTGCATCCCACTTAAGTGGTTTATAAACTATATATAAGCCATATCTAAGTAGGGATATTCCATATACTAGGGGTATAAGCCATTTACCAAATGGGGTTTGAAATAACTCTTTGAAACCACCAGTTGGAAAATCCTGACCTGACATGAAATATTGATCCTTCAAACTTGCCCAAAAGAGTAGACTTAATTTACTGGAATGATTTGACATTTCCACACATTTCCACAACGTTCCATATGATATTCAAAACTCAAAGATCATCTCAAGTCTATATACAATAGTGAAATACTCCCAGAATTAGCGCACAAAATTGGTCATGCTGAGTACTGAACCATTCGGTCTTTTGCGGGGTCTCATCCACACCCAAAATGGGATGGTTGACCAAATATTCCCTTGTGAAAACCAAATCTATACAACATGTCTATTATAGTAAATTAAATATAACATTGTATATATATATATATATATATATGTGTGTGAATGTGTGTGACATGTGTATATATATATAAATATAAATAAGCAATAACCTATATACATATATATATATATTATACTATATTTAATTATATACACATATAATACATATGTATTATATATATATATTAACAATAATAATAATAAAATAATAATAATAATATCGCAACCCCACTAAAGATAGACTTGACCATTTCACAAGAATTGGGGCGCTAAGCGCTGCGCTCTTCGCTTGGCAGATTCCTGGATCCTTGGCTCCGGTTGATCCTGTCCCGGAAATGGTGGCTTAGCAAGGGAAGATTCACCATCAACCATGGACATTTTGACGAAGATCCCACATAAAAAATTGGAAATGTGGGAAAATCATGGGAAAATCATGGGAAAATCAAGGAAAACCCATATAAACAGAAGTTTATGGCTGGTAACATCATCGAACTACATGGCTGATACGTTCCATTGCTATGTTTGACTACGATTTGATTGCTGGGGGGTACCCCAGGCCCATTATTCCTCATTATGTCATCTGGCTTTGTCTGTCAATAGCGTAGCTTGCCTAAATCCACTGGTTAATCATTGTCTGCAGATGACCAATATGGACCTGTAACATCCCCTAACCATATCTAGCCACATCTGAAGCAGCACAGTTGCATCACACCTCAAACTTTTCTACAATATATTGTATAATTATATATATATATATGTATAATTTATAATTATATAAATAAAATTAAATTAAAAACATATACCCTCTGGTTATTTAACATAGCCATAGAAAATAATTAACAATTTTTAATAGGTAAACCCAGGTAAACCATCTATAAATGGGCCATTTTCCATGGCTATGTTAAATAACCAGAGGGTAATATATACATACATATGAAAATGATTGAAAATGGTTTTGTGAAAAAAACATGACCCCTCCTATTTCCCGGGATCTGTTCTAACATGTTCTGATTCTAACCCAGCACTGCGCAGCACTGAGCTCTCTCACGCACTAGGCACGCTACCCTCCGGCACCAACGCCAAGATGTTGTCAGAACCTTGGGGAAAAACGGGTCCTCGATGGATGCTGACTTGGACTCAGAACATGTCGACATACAAAGTAGGGGTTAGAGAAGCAACAACGTTCGGGCCCAAGGAAAAATAAGCACGGCACAGCAACAGAAACACAAACGTTAATCAATTCGATGTGCCACGAAAACACAAAAACACGTGTGAATACTTGGACATATTCAGGCTCCAACGGCTTGACTATTGTCGATCCTTCTTTGCATTTCAAATCGAATTTTGTCCATCAACAAAATATAGTGCGAATAGATGCGAATAGAATCAAACCAATACCAAGAACAGCTATGCTCGGCTGGAATTTGCCAGCTCTGCCATCCCAATGCCCCTGCTTTCTCCAAGAATTCATTGCAGCCTGCAGTTCAAATGCTGAGTTCACGTGCAGCTCACTCGGGTGGTGGCTGCAAAAATTCTCTAATGAATTCGCCTTTGAGGACGCTTTACCAATGCAGCCACTGGAATCTAAAAAAACGCTTGTGGGGGGCGCAAAAAGGAAGCAACACAAAACGAAAGGGGTTTGCTTGGCAAGAAAATTAAGCACAAAGCTGGTTGAAGATTCCAGACAAAGCCAGCTGTCCTCAGCCCGAAACACGAAGACCTCAGTGCTGGGGAGTTTGCTGCAACCAGCAGTCTCCCCAGGGATCTTTCTGATGCAGCAGGACTGCCATGATATGCCATGATGAACCCACAAAAAACAATCCTAAGCTCAACATGAACATCAAAATACAAGCCATCTTCCCAAACCACATTATGTAATTGTGGTTCCACCCGAGCCTTTCACAGGAGTACACTCATGTCAGGGTAAATTCTTTAAGAGGCTCCATCAATCAGTCACCCATGGTTTTACCCGAGTAGTGGGTGTTGTGGACATTCAAGATGAAGTTGACCAATTCCTTTGTTCTGTTGCTAACATTTCAGCTGCTCATACCCCAATATAGCTGCTTACCTTTCTGGGCTGCCTATAGTGATGGCATGTGATGGCTATATCCACATTTAATCACATTTACTATTGTTTCTGGATGTTTCTTGTCTTTTAGCTCCTTTGGTTTCTGAACCTAAACAAATGCTCCCATTTTGTTCGATTTCCACATTTCTGTTAGTTGCCATCTCATTGGATCTCATTGGTCGTTGGTTACATCATATCCGTATGTTGGTTAATTCTGTTGCTGTTTCTCCTTCTCTTTGCTACTTCACAAGACTTCCATCATGTTGCGATGCATATACACACACACATGCCAAGGCAATTTCATACTACTGTATGTAAAAATTAGTCTTTCTAATGGTTACTCAACAGTTGACATCAATTAAGACACCAATTCAAACGTTTGTCTACGACACATGAATTGCAACATCAATAATATCAATTTATATGTTTATATGTCGATTAACATCTATTACCCTCTGGTAAACAAATATATAGCTATTGAAAATGACCATTTATAGTGGATTTACCCATTGAAAATGGTGGATCTTTCCATAGTTATGTGGCTGTTTACCAGAGGCTACAGCAACCTAAGATCGTCAATCCCTGAGACTCAAGTCATGTCCAAGTCTCCCCTCTCCTCTGTACAGGTGCTCCAACGTCGCTCCTACCGTGGATGCGTCGACCCGGTCGGTGGGAATTCATCAAACCATCCAAGAAATATGGAGGTTTTGAAGGAAAATCATGCACAGTTTTGACCGTTTTACTTGGGAGAATCCTCCATAAATGATTCATTGTTTAATGAGGAAATCAACCATCAATGCCAGTTTTAATGGGACATTTATGCATCAATGGAGGTTTTAAATGGTTTTAATACGAAAATCGACATGGGGGCTGATTATCGGAGGATTCGTAACGCCGTGATCAAAAATGGGCATCTATTTATCATGCACTGCAATTATTGGGTAATTTCCCCGCTTAACATGAAACCATTTTGATGTTCCCTGAAGTCAATAGCTGGGCGCTTGTCCGCATCGTCTCACAAGGCTTCCATACAAAAGGGAGCGACTCCAGCTATCGGGGACATTGATAAAGTGGAACTAGGGATATGTAAACGACCATATAGATTAAGCCAATTAATTAGTGAGCTGAATGGGGAAAACCATGTAAATATAATTAAATATATGTAAATATTGTAAATTGTAAATAAACCTGGTTCTCCCATTGATACCTAAATTTCTGCACGAGAGGAAAGTACGCAAAAAAGGTGCGAATTTGGGTATAGGGCCCATGCCAGCAAAATCAGGATGTTTCTGAAAAAAACGTTTATGGCAAATCAATTTGTCTTGTTCACTTGAGAATTAATTAGGTGTCCTCAATCCCAACACCTTATCACCAGTAAGATGAACAGCCATTTACGAAGTCTGAGGTGTTTTGGGGCGTGAACCAACAACATTTCGGAACTTCGGAGGACCGAATTGAAAAAAAGGACGGTTTTCGGAATTATGCTTGGACATGCTTGGACCCCATTTCGTAAACTTACCTTTTTAAAATTTGCGTTTGTTTGCGCAATCTTGATCAATTTTGCGCATATTTGCGCGCGTTTTGCGCATGTTTCCGCGCATTTTGCATGGCAAGGTACATGCCACAATCAAAAAAAGTACGAAAAAACAAAAAACGCTCATTTTGCGACTACGAGCTTGCTGGCTCCAAGGAATCCCAACACAAACAATCACAAAGACACAACACAGGTGATCCAAGGGGCACCCCAGGAGAAAGGCAGGGGATGATGTGCAAACCACACCACTCCCAGAGCTCAAAAGGCTCGAATCAACATCCAAGCCACTGAGGTTCAATTCAGGTACGTTTTTTGCACAAATGCTCGAATAGCCATTGGACTTAAATTTAAGCGACGAAAGAGGATACAGGAATATATACGTGTATATACGTGTATAACATTTTAGGGAGGTCCTACCGGGACCCCCAAACAAGTAGAAACCCCCTGTGTGCACATTTTTGATGTGCAAGATGTGCACGTAATATGTGCACACCTACCTATGCGCTAGCAAATGAACCACTGGGATTTTTCGATCTTCATCCGAGCAACTAACATATACTAAGGTCATCCAGTACATCACAATTCGGCTTCTTCCAGCCATCCCTTCATCGTCAATTGGTTCCTGGATCATCCATCCAATCTTCAAGGTGATGTGTCTGGCAACCTCCGAAACGGCAAAGGCAGATGGCACCTCCACCTGGCATATTTGTCGACACAAAGCCACACGGCGCGGCAGTGTTTCCAAAATTTGACATGGATCATGGACACCTCAAGAACTGCATTTCCCAAAGTCCAAACAAACAAGAATAACCCAACAAAAACATGCTGCAAATCCGACTTTTCTTTTGGGTTCCATATCATCTTATGGTATATCATATACATTTTGTTTGGTTCATTACCTCTCAAGAGGATAGACTGGACAGTGGCACCTTGTTCAAATGCAACAACATCCTGGGCGGCCATCGGAAAGTGGGGGGATGGAAGGTCTTAGAAAGTGGAAGACTGTTGAATTGATGGTTTAAGGGAACGTTTGCAGCATGGCTATTGCAGCCAGGAATTCCGGAAATTCCTGCAGATGTTCCAAAATCGATTCCGGGATCGATTGCTCATGACATGTTGAAACATGTTGAAACTATGGAGCATATATGCTAGAATCTAGACGTAATGGAAATAAATGGAAACAATATGGCCTCTAATCGGAAGCCAGAAATTTTGTTGATAGAATAGATTGATTGGATTTTCATGGATTTTCGCTGTTTCTGGAAACATGTACCTTGATCCGAAGGGGGTGGCCGACTGTTGGTAACTTTTCTTTACGACATAGTGGCCTGTGGCGGCTACACCACCACGCCCACAAAAAAAAAACATAACTACTAGTACTGCAATAGATTTAAAATTCGACCTTACTTTGGCCGATAGGGAAAAACAAGCCAGCTAGATATTTCCATCTTGTAAGCATGAAGATCGGCCATACCGTACTTTTGAATACTTTTGATCCATCTTCTGATCCCTGGATGTTCCCATCGACAATTGAGGCGTCCCAGTTATTTCATTGAACATCGCTGAACATCATATGTGCATTGCCATGTGCCATGGTCAAAAATTAAGTAACTTGACCACACTTGACCAGTGGGAGATGATCATCTCCGAATGATTCATAGGGATTATAATGCCCGCAGGTAAACCAACATTGATGTGCAAAAACCATGATTTCCCGGCGAAATGATCCATAAATGGTGGGATATCATGGGATATCCACATCTATGTCACTGAGCAGGAGGGTATCCATGACAAGGATTCCAACTTTGGGATGGACGATGGATGACCAAACCACATCAATCCAATATAACTTGACCATGGCAGCCCATCGCGCAGATCTTTCTGAAGCCCCTTGAACCGGATGGCATAAGAGTAAAGCTGGTGGCTTCACAGGGCAGTGACCAAATTCCTTGTTGATTAGTTGTAACAGCAGGTTACCCTCTGGTAAACTAACGTAACTATGAAAAATCACCATTTTTCCATGGGACAACTCACTATAAATGGCAATTTTCAATAGCTATGTTAAATTACCAGACCGTCAGAGGGTATACCACTCGGTTTACTGCAAAATCTTGTGACCCATGAACTGCGACAGCCTATCAACCAGTGTGAGTGTAAAGGGCCGACAGACGAGGTGGGCCTCTTAATATCAGGGTGCCCAAAAAATTGATGCTTGAACCGCCATTTTCCCTATTCTTAATTTACCTATTTGAGTGGTTGGGTAGTCACTAGTCCCATGATTTTCAGATAAACCCGTCTGACATGTCTGAAACCTCCCAGGCTTGGGCCCCTGCAGCCCATCATGGGTTCCAAGGTTCAGCGGCATATTCATGGGTTCCAATCGCCAGGTGTTCCGTGGACCGCGATAGAGGCAGCAGCTGCACTGGACGTTCACTTCGTAGACATCGCCTCAATGACGATCATGTGGAAAAGCCAAGAATAAACGTTCCCCAAGTCATCACCATGTGAACATGGGTGGTATGTTTAGCATCCCCAGTCATGGTAGGTTTTACATGGTTTTACAATATATTCAAATGATTTTGGATGGAAACTGGAGTAACTAGAGCTAAGTTGGATACTTCGTATACATGTTGGATATGTTGGATATGTAGGAACACTGCGGGCCCTGGAGAGAAGTTGACTGGAAGCTGGAATCAATTGAGCTTCAAGGGGGAAGCAACAAAAAACAACTGCATTTTGAGGACGTGGCTTATTGACAGACGCTGCCAACATCTGCCAACAAGTTGGACATAAATCTATGCGATAGGTCTGACACTTTTCGCTTCACAGCCGTATCCTTGAAATTTTAACATTCTGATTCTCCCAATTGAATCGCCCACTATCATACAAGCAACACCATGAGAATGGCCTGGGATATGTCTTGATGACCACATTCTGGCCTTCATGGTTTTAACCATCAGAAGCCATCATCAGGTGACTGGGAAAAATCACTGGAAGTTACTGGCATGTAATTCTCCAGAAATTGATTTGCAATTACAGCGGTCCAGTACCTGCTAATTCAGTGGTAATTCTAGTTGCTGCTTATTGAGTCATTGACAATCAGAAAATCATTTCATACCTGGGAATTGGGTGGTAATCTTAGCTATCTCTCTGCGTAATTTATCATAAATACCAGTTGCATACAAATCATACTAGTGATTTAGCTGCCCAAAAAAGGGGATGTCCTTAGTCATTTTGGTTACCCTCTGGGAATTTAACATAACTATTACAATTATATACAATTATCACCATGCTATTAATGGGTAAATCAACTATTTCTATGGCCATTTTCAATAGTTATGTTACTTTTACAGGGGGTAAATACTTCACCATTTCAGCTGCGCCGCTGTATCCAGGCCGTGGCTGTCGATATTTCCAGAGGCGCTGGCGCTTCAGCGACAAAGTCAGGGCCAGCTCCTGGGAACAGATCGTGACTTGGCTGCTGTGATGGATCTGTGACTTGGCTTACCCTCTGGTGAACTAACATAGCAATGGAAAATGGCCATTTATAGTGGATTTTCCCATGAAAAATGGTGATTTTCCATTGCTATGTTAGTTCACCAGAGGGTACCCAAAAATGGATAAAAAGTGGGATTTTTTTAACCAACAACCTCAACAAACTCCTGACACCAATGGCTATGAACCAATCCCTCCAGACTGGCCGTGACCCAACGTTCGATGGTAGATCTATCGAACTGGTTAGTGGGATTTACAAACTCCCTGTCTTCAGTCATCTGTCATGGCTAGCTTGGAAATCATCATCCCGCTCTGTAGGAAAAGAATCATCCATGAGTCCCCCAAACTACGACCTGGACCTTCCAATCTGATATTCTAAAGGGCAGCACCCATGGCATCGAAACAACCACTATACTATATCACTATCTACCACTGGTTTCTGTACTTGTGGTTGACTGGCATGTTTTGACTGGGCATGATATGTAACCAAATTTCACCATTTAGGCTAAACATTGACCAAGCAAAGGATTTTGCTCCACCATTGAACCAGAGCGTCCAAGGGGTCCGCATCTCCGAATGCAGGACATACTAATTGCTTCTTCTCGGACATCTCAAACTAGGTAAAGACATATTCTTTACTAGACAACCATGAACACATCAAACTACAGCATATGGAACATTTCTGGGGGAAAAAAAAAACATGTATAGGAAAAACGGAAATTTCCCATGATTTCCCAACAGGCTCCAATGATCGTATGGACTTGGGGTACCCTCCTCCTGTTTCCATCTTCAGTTAAAGAGATAAACCCATCAACCTTTTCTGCCCAATCGTGGCCAACCCATTTACCCATAGGTTGAGCCGCAACGCCGCGTTGCGCTGATCATATCTGGTGGAATCCCCGTAGTTGATGTTTACCCCTCTATTGATGTTTAAACCACCATTTAAGCTCCTGCTGGGTAGCTCTTCAATTTGAATCGTTAAATTTGATGGTTATATATGTTATATAAATCCCAATTTTGGTTGGGCAACTCCGACATCCCATCGTTGTTGCTTGCGGCAGCCCTTCTCAAAGTCCCAGCGCTTTCCGTCCTGGCACTTCCCCATCACCTCCTTTGAAGCCCAAGGCATAGAGACCTCTGTCGCAACCTGTGGGTCCAATGAAACACGTGGGGACTAACCAACAAATATTCAAAGGGAGATGACGTTGTATACATATGTTTTTCCTCTAAATATATATATATATATATACACCTATGAACATGAAACAAATACTGTAGTGACATCTAGTGACCCCCAGGAAAATCAACAATTTCTTGGAGGATGTTACTCTTATATAACTTGGATTTGCTTAAGGACCCCCAAAAAAATGAAACATATTCTCCCCAAGTCTAGTGGATTTCCGGTTCGGAGTGGAAAATCGTCTTCAGCAAATCCATGATAATGTTATATTTATGCGTATATCAAATCTATCCTATCCCCTAATATTTTCAAAACAAAAGGACTTGACCCCCGAATAGATCCAGCACTAAAAAAAGGTTTTCAGCTTGGCTATTTCGTGGGGAAGGGATGCATGGGAATACTTTACCAATTGATAATTTGGGTCGTTGCACCCAATTGCCAAAACAACAAATGGCAATGGACGCTCACCTTAATGGGAGTCCTCCAAAGCATTGATGTCCATGTGACACTTCCAGCTTACTGTGATAAAATATGATAAAGTGTATAAATATATATATATATATATTATATATAATTACATATATTTGTTTTTTTGGGAGAGGGGAGAGTAAGCTTTCTTGTCGCTTCCAACTCCATTGTCTCCCTTCTCAAATCCCACCATGGCCTAACTTTACATCGTTCAATCCAATTCTTCCATGGCAAAATGCGTAAAGTCTCCTAAACTCAATCTCCAACAGACTGTGCTTGGAAGAAAGCCTTGGATGGTTGAACCCTCATCAATCATTGTACAAACTATGTACAAACCACCTATCAACTGGGAATTTCTTCCACCCACAACCGCGGCGCACCATCGCGACGCTCAGCGCGAAGACCTCTGCAGGCAGTTTCTGCAAACGCAGCAGCAGCGCGTCGCCTTTCAGCAGCTCACTGACCTGGCTCCGAGATGCTCCCAGTGGAAGCTCGGCGACCCAAACATGGGGCCTGGTGGGGCCTGGTAATTTGATACAATTTTCAGCATCACAAATTCTGATTGTATGGTTTTGACATGATTTTTAAACAACCCAAAACTGGCTGACATGGAATAGTCACTTGGGGCCTTCGAAATCGACATTTATAACACACCAAAAGAGGGATGAACATCCGTAAATCCCAAGGTTCTTGGTGCTGATCGTATGGCGGTGTCCAGAAAAATCATATGGGCAACAAATGGTTAACCATGGGGGTTTTCGTTGCCTCGTGTTCAGACAACTGCAAATGATCAACTAGGTATACGATATATAATTTGCAAAAAAACAAAATTTCATGCACACTGGCTGACTCAACCCAAAACATACGGCATTTAACTGACAAAGATGGAGATGTCACCACGAACCTACGCCAAATCAGAGTCAAAAAAAAAACGCTTCAAACATTAAGATTTATATACAACCACCAAAAGGTGGATGATTGACCCAAACATGGCGGAGTTTCATGATTTAAGATTTAAACAGTTTACACATCCAACCTAAAGAACAGGCTAGGGATCAAATTCCCTTGCGCCCAGGAGCCTCCTCATCCTCGCCTGCATCCTGTTCGAGGTGGGTCATCAAACAACCAGGAAAGGAGGTCAGAATTTATAGCCACAAGGGCTAGAGCGGCTAAAGGTGATGCAACTGACGTAAGAGTGAAATTCATAGCACTCCTGTGCCATCGCATCGAACATGCAGGGTTTTGTTAGTTTTCCTCCCATGTTTGATGCTTAAAAAAGCCCAACCCAACCAAGGGTCTCAAGGTGCAGAAGCCACACCTCGTAATCAGGATCCCGTCTGCAGTACTGGATGCCAGGAGCCTTTGGCTCACCTCAAATGGTGATCAGAACTGTGCGCAACAGGAATGGACTATCTCTCTCTTGTATTTTAATATTACATACGTGTAAAGGCATATCATGGCATATCATATCGTAATCATTCTTGTGACATATAATTGAAGTATTATTATCTACGATATTCTATGATGTGATATATGGACTTGCTAAGGTGTATATCTGTCATAAGTATCTATCTATCTATCTATCTATCTATCTATCACAAATAATCAGGTTCTTCTTTTCGACCTTAAATGATCAACCCATGCTCTCTTGCAGGCAGTTGGGCACCTTCCCAGATGCTTCGCAGGAGGCTGCCATCCTCTTTGTACAGCATGCATACGCATCTCAACTGTCCTTCAAATGGCAAAACTGACCAAACAATGACATCATATATAATCTATGTGGCTATTGGATAAGAGGAATTGGGGTGAGGCGAACTGCTCCTTAGGATATCTTAGGTGAAACGCAGCTTGGATCAGCAACAGTGACACCATGGAGGGTGCAGTAGAATGTCAGGGTGCCACTCCTGGTCCAATCCAATGGAGGTTCAAAGCCAGTTCTTCTTCATTCGCATCCTGAGAATCACCAAGCAATGACACAACTGGAACAGCATTTTGAAAAAACAAACAATTTGTCAATATAAATTAACACTGAATAACATCATTAAACCATATTAAACAACATCGTCATGAACCAAACGGCCGAAGACAAAAACCCGCCGATCACACTTCGGCCAGGCTGGCGGCGCTCGGAGTTCTGCCAAGAATCGGCTGCTAGAGCTACGACCTGTTGGAATCGCAGGGATTCAGCAGCTGGGGTGTCTCACAGCTGGGGGTGCATACCCTCTGGTAATTTAACATAGCTATTGAAAATGGTGATTTATAGTGGAATTTCCCATTAAAAATAGTGATTTTCCATAGTTATGTGAAAGTTTACCAGAGGGTATCTATCATATCAGCAGCATATCCAGCTGTTAAATCATGCATTATATACTGGACATTTAACCAGAATTAATGATGATTAACAAAAAATATTGTTACCCATTGTTCATCATTGTTCATAACTTATATTACCATATATATATATATATATGTATAAACTGCATATGAACCAAAATGATCTAACATGGTTGTTTTCACCAAGGAAAAGATTAATGACTAACACTGATTAACCGTGGAGTTGTATGTGTTCTCTCTGACCTATTTTCTTTCAAACCCATCTGTGGAAAGATGTCTTGCGATCTTAGACATCTTTTTTGACTCAAGTCTGATTGCCTAGATATTCCATGTATGGCAGATTGCGATATGCACTTTTCAACCATGGACCCAGGACCCGTCTAGAAATCACACCGCTGCGCTGGGTCCACCTGCCCACCTTTTAAGGGCCATCTGGGTATAGTATGTATTAGTCATCATCCCCAACCCACCCCCCCTCCAAAAAAAAAACATTCTAGATAAATCAAAATATGTCACAAACCTGAATTGAGGCCACTTGGGGGATGATTCCCCAGACCCCATCATTAGTCATTATTTCAGCATTCAAACAGACCATCTTTGGCAAACATCCACTGGGCTGCCACTATGGCAAGCGCGGCCAAAGGACCCGGTGTGGGAGACTGCCCTGCATCATCTGGCCGGGCCGAGGCTATGGGTGTCGCGTTGATTGATTTAAGGCACATCTGGAAGTACAAAACCCGAAACGTGTTTTCCTCCAGCATCCTCCATCCAAATTGTTGGAACGTGTCTTGTTAACAAATGATTTCGGATCATATGACCATCTCATAGTGATGTGCTGTGATAGACAACCCACTCGGAGTCAGACTCAAACCTGGCCCTCCCCAGCACACCTTTTCCTCATGCTTCCTCTTGTCTGCGCTGATTGTCAACGGCTGAAGCCTTGGCGATAGACCCATTAGTCACTTGGCACCTAGCTTTGCCATGTTTAGGCATGCATCTGGATACCCTCTCGCAGGCAAACATGGCAATTCGAAATCCCTCCAAATGTGAATGTTTTATAGATAATCATCCACATACGGGGAATTGTCCGTTGCCTTGTTCAAACTTGCTCGGGGAACTGCATGCACTATCTACAAGGTTCACGGAGTTGATTCCGGGTAGGAAATTGTTCAGGTATTTTTTTGTTGTTGCTTAGGGATTTGTTTTTAGATTCCTGGCCGTGCCTATTTTCCACGCTATTTGCAGCATTTGGGAGCTGGAACCTTCCACTTTGCATGTCATTTGCAACATTTTGGAGCTGGATTTGTTCATTTCCATGCTATTGCAGCACTTTATAGTTGGAACGTTCCTTTTCGCATGCTGTTTGCTGCATTTTGCAGCTGGAACCTTCCATTTTGTTTGCCAGTTGCGTAGCTGGAACCTTCCATTTTGCTTGCCAGTTGCAACATTTTGGAGCTGGAACCTTCGATTTTGCATGCTACGTGCATATATTTGCAACATTATGGAGCTGGAACCTTCCAATCGGCATGCTATTTGCAAGTTGTAGTTTTAAGTAGTTGTAGTTGTAGTTGTTGTCGTTGTTGTTGCTGCTTTTGTTGTTGCTGTTGCTGTTGTGGTTGTTGTTGGGGGTGGTGTAGCTGGAGGAACACCAACAACTGTTGATGTTGTGGTCTTTGTTTGGGTGTAGGCCGTGCTTGTGATTTCCGTACGCTTGTGGCTTTGGTTGCAGTGAACAGGTGAACGCAAACAAAGCCATGAAGCCAAGAAGCCCGTAAAGCTTTTCAAAGCCAAGAAGAAAAAAACTGGCGAAACCATCAAGGCCAAAAAAGCAGAGAAACAAACAACGGAGTTTGTGCGGTATGTACTATTATATTTTCAGCATTCTGCGACGCCAACCTGCATTGTGGAGATAGAACCTCTCATTTTGCATGGCATCTGCGACATTGGAAGATAGACCCTTTCATGTTGCATGATATTTGCAGCATTTTTGAACTTCAACCTTCCATGTTGCATGGCGGCTTTCCATTTTGGTTGATGTTTGAAGCATTGTGAAACCTTAACTTTTTCACCAGCTCATTTACATCATGGTCTTTAGACCAACGCAAAGAAACCAAAACAAGGGCACAAACGAAAGCACACAACAACAAAATAGAAACAGCTGGAGGGGGCATGGTTGCCGTTGTAGTTGTTCGTTTTTCTCCTGCAATTCTTGTTGCTCTTGTTTCGTTTGTTGTTCTCGTTGTTCTTTTTGTATTTGCTGCTCTTGTTGTTTGTGCTGCTGGTTCTGTTCTTCATGTAGTTGTAGCAGCACTTGTAATCAAGCAGAACAACAAAGGAAGCAAGTCAAGTAAGACCAAAAACAGAGGAACAAAAAAACAGAGAAGCAGAGAAGCAAAAACAACAGAGAAGCAAACAACAGAAAAGCAGAGAGGCAAAAAAGCAGAAAAAACAACACAGTAGAGAGGAGAGAGAAATGAACAAATAAACTAAACTAAACAACAAATACCCTAAATAAATGGCCATCCGTTTATTCTCCTTTAAAATTGCGTGCCAATTCATCACCAGGATCATCCAACAGCTCTACCCGGACGGCCATTCTACGGGCAGGAGGCATCATAGGAATAATTACAAACAACACGGCCACCATATAGATAGATAGATAGATAGATAGATAGATAGAGAGATAGATAGAGAGATAGAGAGATAGATAGATAGATAGATAGATAGATAGAGAGATAGATAGATAGATAGATAGATAGATCGATCCTTTCTTTACAAGCCTGAGCCTTCGGAAATCAAACACGGCAATTGAACATCTCCCACAAGTGATGGTTTTAATGGAATTCACCCAAACCAGCACGATTTTATGGGGGGAATGGCTTTATATTTCCAACTAAATCACCATTTTGTGCTGGTTATATGAAGGAGACCATTGAATCACCAGTTTGCCCAGGGGCCATCGTACCGGCTTCGTTTCCATCGAACTTCGGAGGCCCAGCACTTTCAAGATGCCATGGAGCATGCTGCGGCAAGCCTGCAGGGACAGCGGCAAGCTAAGGATTCCAGGATGGTCTAGGTATGATTTGCTATGGTCTATGATTTGCTATGGTCTAATGTGGCTCAATGCAGTTCAATATGTTTTGGTATGGCTTAGTCTTGCGTGGTCTATGCTTCAATGGGAATTTAACATTGTTTCAGCAGCCCGTTTCCTGGATCTTTTGGTCCTGACCACAACGCCAGCGTTTTGACTCCTGGATAGTTGGGAGTTGCAGGATCCAACTCAGAGATGGTTCGCTGTTAAAATAGCACTTGTGCGTGGTGTTGCTGTCAAAAAACAATGTTGCTTGTTCCAATGAAATCTATCACATTTACTTCAGCGATTTTACTTGATTTCTGTGCTATGATACCTGGAACCATCATGGACATGGAAATGCTGATTCCCATCCTATTAGATCGTTTTCAGTTTGAAAAATGGAAAATTATTTCATTCGGAATTACGTATATATGATATATGATTATACATATGTGTGTGTGGAATCATATGCATAGCTCGATATGAGACAGCCGGGCAACCGCTGTTTGGGGATGTTTTGGGGAGGCATGTTAAATTGCACGTGGTTCATCTATGGATCGTGCCACGGATGTCACGCCTGCATGGCATTGTTAAGGACAGGACCGCTCATGGCAAGAGGCAACACTGGACCAAGGACTTACGGGTACGGATATGAGCCACAGATGGGGCACCAATCAGCTCACAAAATGATCAGCATTTGCAATTTCTATCCATTTGTGGGGTCTACAAGTATCCCTTTTTGGGGTTCAATTGATGAGCAGATGCGAAAGCATGGTGCAAGCGACTTGAGAAGACTCACATCTCAAATATCTTTGAAAGGTAATGGCATTCCCAAGTGAAATTTTGGGGTTCGGTCTGGGCAATTTGCACTTGTAAACTTGAAGTCAGGTGTACAATAGGTCTGAATTTGACTGCCATTGCGCTGCAACTTTGAACATACAGAAGTCCTGCATAGCACATATCAAACTTTTGGAAGCAGTCGTCAAAACAACAGCACCACGTCTACCAGATTTCAGGTTGTGCTTCTGTATTTTTGTTCTCCGTGGTTACCCTACACTAAGCCACGCAAGCAGGCAGGGAACCAACATGGCGAAGGATAGTGCTCTTTAAAAAAACATGTTGTATCCTGTTGTTTTGTTTTATCATAGCCTGCTTGACCTCACACTTGAAGGATCTTGAAAGCTGATGTGCAAAACATTCCATCATCTGACATTTCAGTTATTACCGAGCCTGCTTGGTTTTCAAATGCTGACCCTATCTCGTAGTACACAACTTAGCTCAGAACTGCAGTCACTACACGAAATGTGACTATCAGTGTTCAATAGATCATATCAATCAGGACATGAATCACAAACACCTTGGATAAACTGGGGCCACCACATGCGTCCAAATGCGCCCGCATGACACTTCTTCAGAAAGTCATGCGTTTGTCACTGCAAAATGTCACCATATCCATATGCGACATGCTTTGGCCCATCTCTCCCTGGAAGATTTCATGCCGTCCCTGAGAGCAGCACTTTCGAAGAGTTTCTTCACGCTCCAGAACCAATAAGGCATAACCTTTCATGGCTCACATGACTGCCTTGCCAAACCAGGAAGTTTGTCGATAAAAACAATTAGGATGCGGAATCAATGGCTGTATGACAAATGAATCATCAAATCCTTCGGCTGAGCTGGGCCTAGCCCATTGGATGCAACCATCGTGTGCGAATACTTTCCATTTATATCACCGGCTGATGAGAATCCAAATCCTGGAACATATCCGGCTATCCATGGCTGGACATGTCGTGAAAAGATGGGAACCAGTACGGTACACAGCCGCTGTTTTAAAAGGAGCCCAGGTCTGTGGGATCATCAGTGAATCCTTCATGGGACATCATGGCCAAGCGGCCACCCAGTAGAGCCATGGGTACTGATAGGACCAGGCCTGGGCACGTGGGCCAAAATTAATCCATGGAAAAACATGGAAAATCCATCTATAAATGATGATGATTTGGGGGGACAAATCTCTGGACATGCCATGGAATGTGGGATAAATCCATGGTAAAATGGATTGGGTTATCGGGACATGTGATGAATACGATGAAGTGATAATGACTGGGGGATCTACCTTTTGTTTCCCCTCAAAAAGTCGTTGTGGGTCAAGAAGGACCGCAGGGCAAGGTTTATTCCCCTACCATCACCCCTCCTTGAGCACCCCAGGCCACAGCATGGATGCCCTGGAAGGAGATGATGAAGGAATAGGCCAGCTTAAAAAGCACGCGTTGCACCTGTGTAATGCCCATGCGGATGAGGCGTTTGTTGAGAATATAAACCCAAACACACTCAGACCCAAACCCACAAATGTATACATACATGTACGTCATGTACCCTTGGGTATACAAACTACCCACACATTTCACCAACGAGTACGGGACACATCTGTTGAATATGTTCCACGCGCATATAATCAGGTGCCGTCACCACCGAGCAATGAACACCACATTAAAAAAAAACAACCACAAACGACAAATCTCAGGAAAACGGTGACTGTGATTGAAGGACTGTGTCACTAAAATCCGGATGAATGAAGCAATGAACAAGACTGAACAAGCACACATTGACGTCCCAACAGGAATCACAGGGACATGATCCAGCCACCCATCTTGCCCATTCTTGCCCAAGGTGCTGAATATCAATACCTGAAGGTTACAATGTCTCAGAGCCAAAAGCTAGCACCTTTGACAACAATTCATTGGGGTTGCAATCAAACATGGCGTGCTGGAAAATCCCCGGAAATGCTTCGATGAAAAAATCCCATTTGAATCCCCATTTTTCGTTCGGGAATTTCCTAGCAGGCATGTTTGATTACCAAACGGTGTGTATATATATATAAATATACACAAACATCTATATCAAGCATGATTAATCACCCATTGATACAATAATATCCGATATGCCATGGTATTTCCATATATTATATTTATATAATTGCATATTTTGTTATATATGGTCAAATATTCCATATCATTGTTGGCTTAACTCCACCATCTCACCATTCATCAAAAGGTTAATCAAATCAGGACGGCTCGCCTCAGGACCTCGGAAGTACTTCAACAGAGGCCACATGGTGATGTTGTTCACCTTGAGGCTACGATGCTCCAGCCATGGAATGACACCGGAGATTCACCGATCTACGATTGCTGGCAGAGTATGACCGTATCAATCACCTTTACCCAGGAAAGTGTGATGCAAGACGTTTGCTGGGGAATTGCTCGTTTTCACCATGGCTTCGCCCAATAATCCATCCGCATTTTCCCTGAAAATACACCAGAATACCATGTTCAAAGAGTTTTGGACCCTTAATACGCTGGTGTTTCACCCCTTAATGGATTAAAATGGTGATGTCATCCCTTTAAAATATTTTAAAATGATGATGTCCTGCTGATTTCCCCAGTCTTTTGATGGTTTCCCCCAATGTTTGATGCCGCGGAGACACCATAAAAATGATCCAGGTGGAGACGGCCCAAAGGACACCTGGTGCAGGGAGGAAAAGTGGACAGGTGAAGAAGCAATATATTGGCAATTGATGCCTATTCAAAAATGGATAGGAATAAAGTCGATCAATACGGATTAATATTGATCAATACGGGTTAACGGTTAATATTGATCAATCAAAGGATTAATATATGGATAATCTGGCAACAATCATGTATTTCCGCTCCTCCGTGTAGCTTTCGTTTAAACAGCGGGGTTTTGACTATATAAGCTGATCTATATAAACCAGCATGCAGTAAACCCGTGAGCGAAGATTCAGCTGAGATCGCAGGAAAGTGCGGCTGATCGGCAGCTACAGTATGTGCTCACACTGACCCACATGAAGAACAACAAATCGAGCGTTGATGCCAGAAAATCAGTCATGAACAAAGAAACCCAAACGATGACATGATGTCCTTGTAGGAAAATGGTAGTCGCTTTGATACCATTGACGCATCGGCCATCAATCAAACCAGTGGATATGGGACATAGATATACAGGTAACAAACGAAGTCTTTGCCCTTTGCCTATCAGCCTAGCAAGCGGCCATCGTTTCATTCTCAAACTTCCAACCCCGACCTGGTGATTCTCGTAAGCAGCGCTCCTATCCAATCGGGAAGGATCAAGCCATGTGCGAGGCTGTCACCAAGAACAGACTGGAACACATCAAACGGAGATAAAACGGATAATTATATCAAATGTCGGCACGGAACGACTAGTGTGACATGTAAAAGTAAATAGATATATGCATATACATGCCCGACCTTACCTTACCTTTCATCAAATTAAAATACTTTACATTACATCGCATCATTACATTGCACTAGATATGCATGTGTATATATATATATACATATGTATTTACAAGATATTGTACATGGGTTTGTCTACAAATAGGGTACCCCGAGAACAAATCCAATAAATTGTCTATATCAATGATGCTCCTCGATGATGGCATAGAGCACGATGCCAATCTGCATGGCGCCCGTCCTGAAGTAGGGATTGTAATCCCATCCCTGTGCCCGCTATTTCTTATCTATTTTTCGATTAAATCCCATATAAACCCCGATGTGGTACTAGATCATACTAGAGATCATACAAGATTTCTTCATTTTTGGGCTCCCAAATGGATCCAAATGGGGAGTTTTTGAGGGGAAGGGTATTATTATATGTGGCCAATACGGATGATCTGAGGTGTTGGACGTTTCTGTTGTGCAAACGGAACTGATCCACCATGTGGCATGTTGGACAACAGCAAACACGTTCGCCCATCATGTTTTCCTATGCTTTTCTCTCATAAAGCTGTTGGGCAAATGCATCTAGCTGCCGCCGAAGCCCAAAAGGCACAATGGGGTAATGACATGTAAAGGTGTGAAATCAACAAGTTTACACCGACACATGGAGACATCCGTCATCAGCCATGGTCAGGGCTCCAAGTGGCCACTAGTCACTAGAAACAAACCTATCTCATTACAAGTACCTGGGTAAATAATACTAATTCAATCACCTGAAATAAGGCTATCTTGGGGATGATTCCCCTTACTAACCATGATTCCAGTGAGGTCCATTGCAAGTATGATCTACGTGGGTGCCAGACTAAGGATGTGTTTTAGCTGGCTACCATCAAGCCAGCAGGCATGCCAGCACCGTTTCACCATCCAGTGAAACCAAGAACACAATTGAGGATGGTCAAGGCATACTTTAAATACGCACATGTGTATACATATATACATCTGTACATATGTATGCATACGTTTATATATTAAATATATACATATACATATACACATATACATAAATATAATTAAATATGTTTACTTACATACATGACATGACATGACATGACATGACATTACATTACGTTACGTTACATTACATTCACACTTACATTCACACTTACATTTACATTACATGTAAGTATGTATGTATGTATGTACGTACGTATGTATGTATTTATGTATGTAAACTGTATTTTGATATATTATATATATATATTCAATTGCCTATAGATGTCATCAAATGCCCACATGGGTTTAGCGACCCACCCTGAATCTGCAGCCAGGCTGCGCGGTGTGCATCAAACCACCTGAGAGGGAGGGTCGCGAAGTCAGTGGTCGTAGCAGCGCAATATAGAGATGGACACACACCCGACAAACTATTCACTGACTTCCAGGATCCTCCTAAATGGTGTTTCGTGAACGCTTGGGAAATCAATAAGGTAGCTTCCGTACTGAAACATCTGAACCATCCAAATCAATCCAAATCAAACATCCGAAAATATCCATGAGTGATAAAGCGATAGTCTAAGTAGGGAAATCCAAAGATATCCAAACATCGTAAATCTTTGCAAACCTCATCACTTTTGGCAACTTCTTGCTGCTGCCAGGACACTAAAGGAATTAGACTTTCGCTTCAGGAAAGCCATCTGGAACAGGGAAAATAGCGAGACCTCAGCCACTCCAAGTGTGGCTGGTTGTTTCATGGGTCCATTGATGTATGGTTGAAACCTAAATCTTGATTCACTTCATTCTGATATTGTTTATTGGTTGCTTTTGATCCGTCTGGGATCGTCTGGGACTCTTTTTCCCAAGGCTTAGTGAACTGTTTCGCCCAACAGAGCTATCATCGAGTTAGATTCTAATGCATTAAATGGCACTAACTTCCAAAAAACACGTCATTAGCCAGCCGTGTTTTTTCTTACTCTTTCAGCATGGGATTTTACGAAAATCCGCCTAGGCGCAGCCGCCAGGAGTGCCATGAAGCTGTCCTGACGAGGCCATATTTGATTACTGGAGGACAACCTAAACATCCAACCATCACTACTCTTGAAGACAGTGCATCAAATGATGTGTGTATATGCATCTATGTATGTATGTATATATATATTTGTTGCATGTTCATGGCCAACAAAAATATGCTCACATATTTTTTGCAGCAACTGGAGACAACCTCACAAAATCCAACATGGTCGACAATTTTACATAGAAGGAGAATGAAGGAGGGTTACGAAACTTGAAACTGTCCACCTCGGAAAACAAAATGTCTAAATATGTTTCGAGTTTTAATTAATAAATATCACAGAAACCTCAGGGTGCCCCCCACCAGTCAGCCCCCACAAATAATGCCTTTAAGAGGTGATTCACACACATCAACGTCAGCAATACGGTTTGTGTTAAGCCCTGCTGTTGGGAGGAGGTTATCTTTTCCCACGTCAGGTAATCGCCTCAACAATGCCTCCAACGCCAGGCGCGTGGTTGGCGCCGATGCCGTTCCAAACGTTCTGTGGCGAAAGCATGGGGAGCGAATGGAACCAACACAATCTAGCAAGACATTCAAGACAAATCGATGCAGAACATTTGTTCAATATTAATGTGAATATTTGAAAACACCACCCGCGAGAAAAAAAAAGGTCACAAAATGGTACAAATTAAGTTGCTTTAAATATGTCCATTGCTTGTGTACACTAAAGCCCCTTAATCCCCATGACCATTCAATCTCGACACCAAACACATGAAACATTGAATATACATATGTATATGCATAATATATATATATGTATAATATATATAAGGTATAGTATATATATATACATGCGTATAATATATATATATGTATATATATATATTATATATTATATATTATATTATATATATATATAAATCTATTACTATACAATCAACCATACAGGGGCCACATGAAACATGATGAAACCATCCTTCCCACATCCCATCCGAAAACCCGTCGCACCTGGCACCACTTGCTGACTGAAGCGACCCAGGTTCCCAGCAAACCACTGGCCTCCGAGGCCTCTCGAGGAGAACTCCCAGGACTGGGATCCCGGAGCGTAAGCGCGGAATACTTACCTTATATAAACTTATATATATATATATGGAAATGTGCTCATGGATAAACAGTTTATATACATGTATATACAGATGGAAATATTTTGATGAAAAATTAATGGATAGTTGATGGATGGTTCATGGGTAATTGATAGATAACGCATGGATAATTAATGGATAATTCATGGATATTTGATGGGCTCAAAATCTAATCCTACGGAACCACAGGATTTAGTACTGTATATGTTGAGTATTCACCGTCTAAATACTGACCTACATCCATATATTAATGGATAGTTAATGGGTAAACAGTGGATGGTTAATGGGTAATGAGTGGATAGTCAATGGATAATGAATGGACAATTCGTGGATGAATGGAAACATACCTCAATAATCTGGAATTAATATCCGTTGTATAAATGCGGTTAATATCTATTAATAGTGATGAATAGTGGGATGAATATCCGTAGAGCCCTCTGGTAATTTAACAATTTGAGAACCGGAAATGGCCATTTACTGCATAGCTATGCTAAATTACCAGAAGGTAGATATAACAATAGATATATATATATATATATATATATAATGCAAAGTTAATTAAAACCACTTGTAAAATCAGTAAAACCTAGAAGCTAACATGGCAGAGCCGAAACGGATGTATACATATTAATGTAATAAATGCGCCTGAGAGGGGTGGAAAAACACATCCTGAAAAAATCTCAAACCATATACTGTACATAAATATATATATATATATACGTACATTATATGGTTAAATGTATATATTCCAAACCCAGGTCTTGAACTAACTTACCACTGACACACACACATTGATCCATACATTGATGAAGATAATCAAAGTTTGGCAACAAGGGAGATCCAAACATAGGGGTAAAGTTTTCAAGGCAATGGCCAACATCGAGCCCACAACAAAGGCATGAATATATTGCTACTTGTCGTCACGAGAAAACACATCCAGCTTTTGTGCAATTTGCTCATCCTTGGGTGTCATGTGGTTTTGCTGAAGAGAAGCGGTTTTCAAGCCACAAAAGCACATGCGCGCGCACAACAAATGAAACGAAACTAGCCAAACTTCATGTCCGGGTGCCACGCACACGAGTTCCACATGTTCGATCTGTAACCTATACCAAGCCCTCACATTTGTGCCACAAGTACTTCCAACCGGCATGATATAAAAGACACTACATGTCTAAGCATCCGAAGCAGGTTGGTTCACCATCTAAAACGGGTGTTTAGATCCTGTTTTGTGTCTAGCAATTCCTGCATCCAGAGAAACCCTGCCCAGCACTGCCCAGCGCTGTCCAGTTTTGGCGCACAGGTCACAAAGCTGACGCTCCATGTGGTTTCAACATGGCTTTGTTCACGAAGCTCACTGCAAACATCTCCACCTCAAACGCCGCAGCATATGCTGTCTGGAGTCACCAGTTCCATGGCTAGCAGGGGAATTCCTCAACTAACTGGAGGTTGTAGTGGGAACAGCAGCATCTATATATAGTTGGGGAGACTTTCCAGCAAGCCATGTCAGATGACCAGATGGTATATAATTAACATCTGTTTTCTGTGTGACGCAATGACTTCAAAACATTCAGATGATTTCATGATATACACGTGGATGTGTGTGTATACATATACATACATCTTGTGCCAAGGTTTTTTTATTGACAATTGATCCTGCCCTATCTTTCCAGTGCCCGTCATCAAAGTTGGATCTCCCGTAACTGGATGTGCGTTCCAGTACCGGGATAGTAACCAATATGACAAGCCAGTTTTATGTGAAATATACCCCAGCTATAAACATGTTTCCGAAAGTAAATCGCTTATGATCACCACTTATATAGTTATGATGGGACGCATCCCCAGAGTCTGCAGCTGGGAAACTGAGAACCCTCCAGGCAGATAAACCGGTGGCTCGTTACACTTGCTCTTTGGGCAATCCTGCCGTGGTTGTCTCAGCCGTGGATGCGACATGCAAAAGGTCTGATGGAAAGACCTGAGTGTATTGTTGTAGGCCCGATGTTGAAGCCAATAGTGCACCGACTACTTCAATTTCAGAATGGTCTATACACCACCATCTCTGGAAACAATTGGCTTGACCGTTGGGTTTAACATGCTGTATCACATTACCTTGGGTTGATATCCCAAATCAAGCATGCATCATGTTAATACTTTCTCTATAGTCCCAGCTCCCAACCTGTTCCATTTTTGTGCCTGTGAAACACAGGATTGCGATTTATTTTCATGGCCACCTCTACCATGTTCCAAACACCGAACTTGGTGTGGGAGATGGCTCCAGGATGAACATGAGAAGTTTCAAGTGGAAGACACGACATATATTGATGATGGTTATTGACAATGAGTTATTGATGATTATTGATGACTATTGATTGATGCTTTCAATCCGTCCCAAATACATGAAACTCAAGTGCAATCGGCAACCAACACAACCAAACAAACACACAGGGACAAAAGTGTTTGAAACCACCAGTTCTCATTCATTGTAAATGGGCTATACAGGGGCCATAGATAGCTATGAGTGACCACAAACAGCTGCTGAAACTGTGGAAAATGGAAGTCATTTAACACAACAACACAACATGGGTTTCACGTGTATAATATGATTCAAAATGGAAAGCCCTGGGGCCCCTGGAGATGACAAACTTTGGTCACAAATTTGTATCAGCATGTGTCAAACCCTTGAAATGTTCGGGCCCAAGGACTCGACCGATACGGATCTCATCAGTTCTCAATAAATTGAGGTACAATTATATATACTTTACCTCTATAAATTACACTTCAATGCGACAAAAACCTATACAGGCAAGGACTCCCAGTCATGAGTCAGTTTATAATCGCATCTAACTGTAGACATATATCTGCCATAAATCCCTTAGTAGTTCTACACCAACTGACAAATCTAGGGGGCCTGTTTTTCCTTGTGTTCTACCCGTAGGTCCTGTGGATTCCAACCTTCTCGATAGACTTCCAGGGTCGAACCTGGCACGTTTGTTCCCTCAGGCGGCAAAAAGACATCTCAACTAAGCCTTTAGGTAATCACTCATTTGTCACTCATTTGTCAACATGACTGGGACTTGCAAAAACTCAGGATTTTGATTCGTTTAATCACATTTCGTCGAATTGCAAAACAGTACCCACAAGTGGGATGGTCAAACCCAAACATGGAAAACTTCGGAATCTCCAAACAGGTGATTTTCAATCTATGTTTTGGCGCCATGGCCTGTGCATTTGAACTCCTCGAGGAGACTCTCCATGATCGCCACATGTGACTGGAGCAGTTCCTTCTTCGACATTTTCCTGTGGAAAAGGAAGATCTGTTGTGCCAAAAGCTACCCATGTGGTTGATAAGAAATTTTCTGGATTTTACGTCGTCTATGTACATGTGCTATACTATGCCACAATATGCGGCAGGATGTCCCAAGATCCCAGTTTTGTTGATTATACAAACGCTTAAAAAAAACAAAACATTGTGATCATACAGCCCTTCACGAACTACCAGGTCAGAACTACCAGGTCAGCAATGTCTAAGATTTGCCAACATGGGAACCTCCAAAGTTGCTGGAAGAAATGATCTTGGACTATTTCAATTAGCAAAGATGTTTAAAATCATGTTTGTTTTTCCCCACATCTTTGTGTGGGATTCTTGTTTGTAGTTGGGCACTCCCGCGCTTGCTCCTCCCACGCTCCCGCCGCTCCTCCCGCCGCCTGCTCCCACACAAGACTCACACACACACAACTCGCTCACACACAACTTGTCCACACACAACTTACTCACACACAACTTGCTCACACATAACTTACTCACACGCAACTTGTTCACACACAACTTGCTCACACACCACTTGTCCACACACAACTTGTCCACACACATCTTACTCACAAACACGCACACACACACAACTTACTCACACACAACTTGTCCACACACAACTTGTCTACATACCACTTCGCCAAACACACACACACAGCTTACTCACACACAACTTGTCCACACACAACTTGTCCACATACCACTTCCCCAAACACACACACACAGCTTACTCACACACAACTTGTCCACACACAACTTGTCCACATACCACTTCCCCACACACAACTTACTCACACACAACTTGGCCACACACAACTTACTCACACACAACTTGCTCACACATAACTTTTCCACAAACAACTTAGTCACACACAACTTCCCGCCCACACGCAACTTACTCACACACAACTTAGTCACACACGGCAGGCCTGGCACTTATGGCACTGGCCTGGCTCTGGTGGCGCGCTTGGTTTGGTGCGTGTCAGGCGTGGCACTTGGCGACATGGATCGTCACATTTGCGTTGCAGGTGTTTGCGTGGCAGGTGTTAGGCGTGGCACTTGGCGACATGGATCGTCACTTTGCGTGGCCGGCGTGGCACTTGGCGACATCGACCGTCACTTCGTGTGGCAAGCGTGGCACTTGGCGACAGTGACATGGATCGGCACTTTGCGTGGCAAGCGTGGCACTTATGGCACTGGGCTGGCTCTGGTGGCGCGCTTGGTTCCCGTTTGGCGCCGTGGGCGCCGCGGCTGTTTGCCTGGCAGGCGTGGCACTTGGCGACATGGATCGTCACTTTGCAGGCGGGCAACACACAACTTGTCCAAAAAAGACTTGTCCACACACAACTTACTCACACACAACTTACTCACGCACAACTTGTCCACGCACAACTTGTCCACACACAACTTACTCACACACAACTTGTCCACACACAACTTGTCCACACACAACTTCCCCACACACAACTTGTCCACACACACAACTTACTCAAACACAACTTGCTCACACATAACTTGTCCACAAACAACTTACTCACACACAACTTACTGCATCGTTGAGTTGTCCATGCGTGTTGTTGCTGTCTGACTTGCCTGACCTGCCAGGTACCTCTGCGAAGCTCGTTCGCCAACCTTCTGCATTAGCCAAGCGCCTGTAGCAGACCGTCCGCTCTCATGACAGTCTGCGCGCACTGCTTGGCCACATTGCGCATGCTGCCAAGACCGGCCACTGCCATTCACCTATACTCATGGTGTTGGCATGCCGGTTTTGGCTACATACATACATACATACATACATACATACACACACAGACATACAGACATACATACATACATGCATACATGCATACATACATTACATTACATTACAGTACAGTACAGTACATTACATTACATTACATTACATTATCATGCATACATGCATACATGCATACATGCATGCATGCATACATGCATACCATCTTTGTCGCACACCATCTTTCTTTGTCACACACCATCTTTCACATACAACTTTGTCCCACACAACTGTTTTTACTTCTCGATCCTTCACCACCTCCTTTGTCTTTCCTTCCTTCCCCGTCCCGCTACAACATTTGTTGCTCATTATTGGAGGAAGTTGACATGTGGGGTTATCCGGTCCTTTAATTGTATTGTCATTATCGTAACATGCAGTCATATATGTATAATATTGCTTAATCCATTTATGAGTTTGAATGTTTATATATATATATGTGCGTGTTTTAAACCAATTATAAAGGTTATCGTACATTCCATATTGATATGATATATACATTCATATAGTGTTGGATCACAATTTTGGGAATTTCATTTAGAATTCAGCGCAATGCCGCAACAAATCAGCCAGGTCAGTCAGGTTACCGCGTGTGGGCGAAGTTGCCCTGGTTGTCCCAGCCAAAGTGCACCTCCATGTCCAGAGTCCTGCCACGTGCTGAAGGAAACATGTCAGGTGTTTTATGTATTTTCCTCCAGAAGATTTGACGTTGATGATGTGTTTCCATATTTCCTCTGGTTCTATGAGTTGAAGGGCGATATAGGGATATATAATGATATGTAACTATAGTTCATGGGGTTTATAGATACGTCAGAATAAAACTATAACTGGCGGGAACTAGGTTCACCGCTCATTCTGGACCGTGGTACGAAATGATATTTGTCATATTCCAAGTGCATGGAATGTTTGTAATTCCAATGGCAAATATTTGAGAAAGCCAAAGAAGCTTTCGAGCGCGTAGTTTCCTTGGTTAAAATGATTTAAAATGTGCCATGTGTAGTTCCCAGTCTAATTTCCTTCTCAAAAGTGTTTTCAAGCCGGCCTAACATCAATTCTGTGAATCCGCAATTATGGGGGGGGATGCATACATGTCATTTGGCCCATAGGATTTGCGTGTTTTCACACATTCCAGGACCCAGGTGTTCAAAGAAGAATCTTTTCTTCTGAGCGTTTGGAAGTCACGTGGCTTTCAGCAATCTCTTCACTGCTGAAAAGAACTCGTTTGGAGTTGCAGGCGTTACCGATGTTTCCTGACAACGTGACAACGTGCGGTAGCGTAACATCATCTTCAAGACACAAGTGCCAGGAACGTTATCACACCCGCCCACCCCTGACCCCATGGTGACATGACGCAAGTTCCAAGACTTCAAGACGCAAGTGCCAGGCACGTTAACACCCCTGACCTCATGGTGACATGACGCAAGTTCCAAGAGAACGCATCAACTTCAACGGAAGCAAGCAAAAATGCACTAAAATACCCACGGGCTGTTGCGGGCGGTGGTCCAGCTACCTTGTGGTTGGCTTCTTCAGAATCTTCAACACACAAAAAGGACATCCACATGGTTACATGGGTACTGTATCTCCCTGGGGTTGTTTGAGGGTTCACTCTTTTCCTGCGACCTGCTTGGCTGCCATCACCTTCTGCTACCCGTCCTGATCTTTCCCTTGTCTGGGCTATCCATGAGTTGTTCCAGCACGGACCACTCTGATCCTTCTGTGTCGATCCTCAGCGATTTCAGTTCAGGCTGAGACCTTCACCCTAATGTTAACCCAGAATTAATAGTTCCCCAGTTGGTGAATAGAGAGGGTACCGGGTACCAATTTCAAGGATAATGTATCACTATTTTGGACAATGACAGTAAGGGTCAGGGTTTAAACCCGACTCCTGGGATCTGAAGACCGTGGCTGGGCCCCCTTCCCACCAGCTTCCGACAAGGCGCTTCAAATGCACCGAGAGTGGTGGATACTCTGCCCTCAAATCAACGGAAAACTGGAAGAAACCACCTGGACCTAGAATCAGGTGGCCTGTCGCTGTGCCACTGTATCTCTGCATAGAAGAGCAGCATGGAAGACATCATGGGGGTTCTCTGTGAACAAGACTGTCAACCTAAGATTCTACGAGTTCTGGTAGCAACAGCATCCCTATGTTTTCCCAGCACTAGTCATAGTCCAAAGACATTTCATGGGGATCCAACCGGCCCCTCCAAGGGTAACCCCCTCAACAATAGATGGTGAATATATGTTGATAAGCTCTTGTTAGTAGTTGTTGGTGGTAAAGTACATAATGGTAAATTCATGAAAATGTCTATCGCAGAATGGATCCCACACCAACTCCCCCGTGTCCACGCTTTTTCGTTGGCCATGATGCAGGTGTGGAAGCAATGTCTCGAAGCGCCTTCCCTCCTCCACTTTTGGCTCGGCACCCAAGCAGATCCTGGTGGTCGCCACTAAGATCGGTGGCTTCGTCTACCAAGCCACCCCCAGATGCGTGTGTAATAGAATATATATTATATATAAATATGTGTGTGTGCGTAAACATTAAACATGTATATATCTACATATATAATGTCGTAGATGATTGCATGCAAGGAAGTTGCATCTGAGGACATTTTTTTACAAGCCATCTACAAACGCTTGCCGCGTGCAGGATAGCGATCCCTCACTAGGGTCACTCCTGTAGCTCTCGTACGTTGTCGTATAGCCTTGGTAGCCCAAGCCCCTAGGGGTCGCATGGTGTCGCCACCACTGGAAACATGAAATTACGAGCCAAAACAGCGGGAAAAGTTAGTCAGTTCAATTCTTATATAATAGTTATGTCTTGTATAGAACCCAAACGGAGAAGCAAAAGCAACATCACATTTGGAGATCCCGTTTTCCAGGTTCTGCGCCCCCCAAAATCCTGATATTTGTTGGCGTAGCTGTCAACCAACTTGAACCTGAAATATCAGGTGAGCCATGCTTAAGACCCCTTTGCCTCAGTCATTTTGGGACATCCCTCATTTTGAATGGTGTGCGGTCCTTCTAGACCATAGAATACCATGGACATCTATTAAATTCAAATGTTGGTTGGTTCCCCATTTTGGCCAATCCGCCTTAAATCCGCCACTTCAATCTCCTAAGTTTTTCCAATGAAATGTCCAGGGAACCATCCCCCTTTTTGGATTTGCTTAAGGAACCCCCAAAAATGAAAAACACACTTCCCAAAGAAGATTCCCCTACTGCAATTCCCATTGGGAAAGTGTAGAACAATCATTCACTCAGCAAATTCAGATATAGCCTACAACCTCAATGATCCAATGATCCTTTACCATACCTTCCCCATCCTTCCCCATATTATAACCTCATTTTCCATCGTTTTCCCACCTCCCATCCAGGGCTGCAGCTGATTGGCACGGCTTCTTCTCGACCCCTTTGCAGCGCTTCGTGCCATTTGGCGCCTTGCCACTAATGGGTGTGGAGCGATCCGGCGGAATGAAACAGTCGTACCTCGGCGACGGGGGATGGGTGGAAGCTTGCCGTTCTACGTGGGGAAAAGATGGGAAAAGCATGCAGAATTGACTTTGCAAATAAGAAACACTGGGTGATATTATTAAAATCATTGGCGAGGGGCTGGTGGAAGAGGAAAATAGCAGAAACCTATGGTGTTTACAATCCTAACGTTTCGCATACAGTAAATGCCAGGATAGAAGAGCATAGTTAACATGAGGTTTGTGACATGCTGTGACGACTATGCAAGGGTGAGTACAAAACTATAGATAAGAACGCATGGCTGTATAAATCTCTATAATCCCCACATAATTGTCACTACCAGTAGACGTGGGCATATACTCAGCTCAAATAAAATCACCAATGTTGGTGCTACAGCTAAACCCTAGTGATGGAGATCAGGCTTTCGGCCCTGCCATGCGCACAAGTTGGTAGGTTAAAGTGTGGCAGTGGTAGTTGGGACGGTCGCAAAGCAATAGTCACAATCACTGAATGTGCATGGGCACCTGGGAAGTCAAAATTAACACTAATTAGTCATGGTTAATTGATGGTTATTGCTGGCAGTTTGGGCCTGTGACATCTGGGGGGCCAATCCCCACCCTGCCCTGACGGCTGGTTGATGCTCTTTGACCAAGATTGAGGCGTGGCATGGGGCGGATACAACAAGAGCCCGGCCCCAAGATTGAAACCCATGAGTCATGGGATGTCATGGGATTGCCCGGCTGGTTGGGTATAACATGGAACTGGTTGCAGGACCCAGGTGCAGCTTTGTGCGCAAACCCTTCCTGAGTCGGTGTCAGCACGTGCGGGACCGTGATCCGATGTCTTTGAACGATATCGAACCAAACGCTGGTCACACCCAAATCCAATCATTTGCTGGACCCCAGTGATCCAATTGTTGATAATTGTTGATATGCCACGTTCCAGTTGAAGTGTTGTGCCAGTTGTCCATTCAACATCAAACATATTCTATATGTCCGTTGGATTTGTAGCACTTTGACGGTCTTGAATGGCAACAAAGGTCAGTCCAGGTCCTGTACTTTCAACCTCCTACGGTCCTACGGTCCCTCAACCAGCCAGAGCCACTGAGCAGAAATTTGATTTAGGACCTTCCTCTTAGTGGCTGAGGCAAGAATGAAACAACTAGGAAACCATGCGACTACACAAGATGGAAACGCGAGAACCATGTGGCGCGTTCCATACCCAGCCACTTCAACCCAGTGTCTGGCTCATCAGTTCGCTCCAGATGTCCCGTTCTTCAATGCCATAGGACAATGCAATCAGTGCTGCTGGTCCCGCGCTAAAGGCTCGATTACACCAGGTGACGTCACCATAGAGGTAGAAACCTCGGCTGCACCGTGGATGTGGCAACTAGGGTGTGAACTGCGAGCTCATATCGAAGGGATATTATGAAAATCACTGGTTGGCTATATTTTTTAAAGATCTACTGGTAGTTTTTCTTGCTTGGCTTTGTTGTTTGTCACGTTCTAACATCTTCAGAACCCTAAGAGCCAAAACACTGTTTAATGAAAATGATATGAAATTCAAAATATGATATGTGTGGTTTTCATCTCAGTCATTGTGTGGGTCTAAAAACCAAATGGGCCTTTGTTTTGTTTCTCTCGATCTCTCTCTCTCTCTCCATGGCCACCTCGCAGGAGACTGACCAACAAAGAAGTACTTTGATGCAGGAGACCATCTTGTCTAAAATACATTGTGCTGCCCGGTAAGGAAAAACACGATTGAATCCTTTCAAGCTGCTGCCTAGACTTTCAACATCTTTCAACGATGCATCCCTCTAACAAGCTTGGACTATGTCATCATCATTTATTGTACCTTCATACTCACACAGAAAACTTGACATAACAACCACCAATAAGGATCCCTCAAAAGAGAACTTTCCGCAAGAAGCCAACTTGGGTTCCATCCTGAAATTTCAGATGCTTCAAGGGTGCACCTTCCTTGTCTGGTGTGCATTCCCATTTGTTGTGGGCTATATCCCATCTGTCCCCGCCCTTCGTTTCTATCAGGGACCATCACAGACCTTTTCGCTGATCTTTGGTGTGACGGCCGCCTCAGTGCGGCTTATTGCTGGAATGCGTGAAGTAAACGAACTAACCACCGAACTCTGACCGATAGTGACCAATTCATGCTGCAGTGCACGCAATTACGCGTATATACCTTCCCAGAAATTCTCATTAGGGTCTGGGTCCTGTTTGCACTAGCTAACGAATGCTTACGATACAACATAATGGCCTGCAATGGCCCTCCAATCTCCAGCAAGCTGCTAAGATCCGTTCACCCAGATCGATGCGCCACTGTGTCTTTGCCTGAACAGGTGCGGTCAATCACGAAATGTCATGCAGCAAAGCTCCCTATATTTCGGGCCAAAACGGAACCAAGCTGGATGGCACTTGGGCCCACCCACATGAAAATTGATTAAATAGAAAAAATTGATCATTTTTTCGTTGGCCCAGCAGCAACAGTACGACACAGTAAACAGTAAACATGAGTAAGCATCAGTAAACATGTTTTACAACAAAAACACCAACTGCTTGCACTGACCACATCTCGAAGTCTTTGCTCGGCCTTGTATGGCCAGAACTTTGCCGGTGGCAAACCTCGGACGGAGACGGGGCAATGCCAAGGTGTGAGTAGACATCATCCATGATGATCCATGATCATTCAAGGAACAGGGTTACCATGCAAAATTTATTTTTGGAATGATTGGAATGGCTAGGTTTCCTCAGTTGCTTTTCCGTTGAACCACTTCAATGGTCCTGCCACTTTGGCATTGGCCAGCCCCAGCTCCTTGTGATTCCTTGTGGCCAAGGGGCAAGGCTTTCCAGGTCGGGAACTTTGAGGGCTGCCCTTCATGTACTGACATGGTTCCTGTGCGGCCACCTCAGGAGCTCCCCCAAGCTACCCAGATCTACCCAGCTTTGCAGCGTAGTTTCGATGAAAAAGACCATGAGATTTTTTTTCCACAAAGGAACACGGGCAACCAAATGTCAAGCGTATATTTTGTGTGCAGATATTATAGGTACCGTAGATACTTGAGCAGGAGCAACTACGATACGGACTATACAATCCTTAAAAGCCGAGCTATCAAAACACCTGCTCATTTCTTTTTTGCCCGTGTCTCAGGTACAACCCCCCTCTCAGAGGTAAACGACTGGGCGATGGGCGATGGGCCCTCGTCGTGGCGCGCGTCCGCCAGCACCAAATGGAGCTGCGGGTCGCCGTCGTCGTTGTGGTTGTGGCCACCCAAGGGCAGCTCGAGCAGGCTCGCTGCGAGCGCCCGTTGGGCTGTGATGGCCATGCCCACCGGCTGGTGTACGCGCCAGCGCTGGCCCCTCGAAGGTAAGGCGTCACCTCCCAGGCCTTGGCCTGGGCGAGGCCGCGCAGGAGTGCGATGGCTTCGTCACCCCACCTGCCACAGGTTTCGATGCCACACACGATGAGGTGGCATCGCCGGCTCGCCGTGAATTCGGGGGTAGGTGACGACCCGTTTCCGGCATGTGCCTGCGGCCACCGCCACGCCGGCCCGGCCGTCGGCGGCGTGGCGCACATCCCCGGTGCGACCATGTGCATGTTGGGGCTGAGGTGGTGGCAAGCATCACTTGGAGAGTGATGATTCGTAATTCATTCTTGTTTGCATTCTGCGATCAAGCAATGCCCTGAAAACATCTGAAAACCACAACCATACGCTCCTTATATTCGCTACCTGTGACGAATCGCTGCTGAGTTTGCCTTGCAGGTTGCACAAAAGCCCAAATGCAACTTGCAGTACAAGACACGGTCAGCGGCATCTTTGGTTCGGGTGTTGCGGCTGCCTCTGCGGGCGTTTCAACATCTATCATGAATCTATGGCTGAATGTTTCACAAAAGCTGTCCAAAAAAGAATACAGCATGCAAACAACATGCCCAGTGAAAACAAGAACATTTGAACAGGCTACTAGTTTACTTATAATCGTTGTTCATTAATAAACCCAAAATGTAAGCATCCTCCCCCAAAAAATGGCCAGCAGTCAGCTCCGGCCCCTTTGACCCTGCGCTTCCTTGGACCCGGCCATCGCTTTGGTTTGAAACGTCAGCGCTTTCCGCGCAGTGCTGCAGTCCTTGGGGAGTCAGCCATCCAGCCCGGCGATGGAACAATTCTCACTTGCAATAGGAATGACATCAGCAGGGGAAAAAACAAGGAAAATCATTCAGGTGACCCATGTTCAAGCCATGGCTCCGAGTGCAACAAGAGCTCTGTACCCTCATGGGGCCTGTCCTGACCCTCAAAGGGGTGCACACACCTCCTGCAGCTGAAAATGGCTGAACATGTGAAACTGTCCTAGGTTGGAGCTGAAAACCACAGCCATTCACATAACCATCCTACCAAACTCAGGCTTGCCAGTCAGGCATGTCTCACTGAAAGTGCTGCGGACCAATTCAGCCCATCACACTGGGCAGAGCCGGGACCCGCCTGGAGCCCTTGTGCTCCAAGAGGAGGGAGCTGCCATCCTCCGCCTGGTGAAACAAGCGTTGGGCATGGGCGTTGGCCACAACGCATTGATAGGACCGCCTTCCGTGTTCTGATGATGTTGTGGGACACTAGATTTCCGACCAAACAAATGTCTACATAATTTAATTCTACATATAGTCGGTAGTTAATTTCCATCCCAAGAAATCTCAGGGAAGGTGGCTCAAAGACCTTCAAGCGCTTGAAGACAAAGTGATGGTCGCGAGAAGAACCTGGCTGCCACAAGCTGGGGCCCCAAAGGAGCTCCAGAGGTGCTTTCAAAACTGGGCGTCCAAGAATTGGGTGAAGGGAACAACTGAAGGAAACCACTCAATTTGATGATATAACCGTGGTTTCCAATAAAATTTCCCTTGGTAACTTTCCAAATAAAAGCACATGCAAATACTAGGGGTTCACGTTCAAGCTCTTTGGAACCTGTTCTACCCGCAAGAAAGTTATTCTAACCCTTAAGTACTAACCAACCAAGTCTTACCAGGCAACCCTTCCCCCCCACCCTAGACGCACTATCTCTATTCATTTTTGTTGGGCCCGATTTCAGAGAGTTCAAAAAATATATAGTAGATATACATGCATACAAGTATCTGGATCTATTGCAATCACCAACCTCAAATTTCAAATGTCATTTGTGGATGATTCCCTTTACTAGCCAACATCCCTGCTGACGTTGCAGTGAGGTCATGATCGTCATAAGTCATTTAAACATACAGTATTTGGGTGTTCAATTGTATTGCACATAGTGCATATTTAAAAAATGTATCCATATATATATATATACACATACATGTAGCAAATATGCATATATATATATGTAGAAAAAATATATATAATGTATATAGAATAAATACTAGTGTGCAAAATATATTACAGTAAAATACCACTCATATACATATATATATACATATGTACATATATACATATGTGCATATATGCAAGTATATATATATACACATACATACATACCGATAATACAATATAAATATATACACATATTATATATATATACATTATATATATAATGTATATATATATATATGCATATATGAATGATAATTAATGCATTCCACTGCATCCAAGTTGCAGTCGTCGAAAATCAATCTGGGCTCTGCCGGAGCCGTGTCCTCGTCTTCATCGCCTGAAGTTGGAGAAGGGCCGTGCAACTTTTTTTTAAGAGCCAACCAGGATGGTGGTCTTTATGCACTCTAACCAGCAAAAAAACGTTTTGTTTAGGTGACTTTAAGCAGATAACATGCCGGTGCTATGGATTCGCACAAGCACAAAATTCCGATGTTGTGGATTTGAAGCAAACAAAACTGGTATTCAACAAAAATATGTGAGTATAAAACAGAACTGGGAGATATCACCAATAAGGTGATATGGGTCTGTCTGAAATTGGGGTATGCCCTCAAAATGATTATTTTAGTAAGGAACCTCATGAGAAACCATGAGATTTCGGGATAGCCCATTTTGTGAGCTAGGCGGTTATATAACCCCTATGTATGTTAGTTGGCTTGCGAACACCTACCTGCCTTTATTGTGATAGCAATGAACCCCAGCCCATTCATAACCAACTTGACTAACTATGTGGTACCACCTCAAAAGTCACCCAAGAAAAGGTGGAATTTAGGAGCTGGGTACCAAAGCTACTACTAGTGATTTATTGTGCTGAATCACCCGTCTCAAAAACATGGTTAAGGCGCCTGTAGGGCGACCACGCTTTCTGCGTTATTCATATGTGACTTTGATCCTGTTTTCGATTCACATCCCATTATTTACAGTGCTTTGGTACATGCCATCTTCAAATGCTTCGTGTGGAAGCGTCAAAAGTGCTGTAGGCGCGCCTCATTTTTTCAA
>Ga0126342_10000504_pt1 | contig 43279 bp, 41 predicted proteins | sample Cyp1metagenome_FD_92528 | JGI IMG/M metagenome (GOLD analysis project Ga0126342, IMG submission 92528) | Coral microbial communities from Lord Howe Island, Old Settlement Bay, Australia - Cyphastrea 1 metagenome | ecosystem: Host-associated > Invertebrates > Cnidaria > Coral ...
ACAGGCACAAACAAGCGAAGCTTTGATCCTTTTTCGGCAGACACGTGACCCCCATTTGGATCGTCCTTAGCTTCCAGGCTTGCCTTGAGTCATGTAGCGAGCGAGCAATGAGATTTCACAGAATTAAATGAAACTGGTTGGAGGCGAGTGTGCAGAGGTAACTTCTTGTGACCATTTGAGAACGGGGTCGAATTAATCATGTCATGCCCTTTTTGAATAATGGGCCATCCCATGCGGGTCAAGTCTGAGAGCCATGTGGATCCCAACTTGCACATAGACCTGGGCTTCTAATCACAAGATATCACAAGATGGTCATTAGGTCATCGGCAGATGTTTGTTCGGGCGAGGACATGCATATACTTGCGAGTATTGAAGATAATTGGATACAATTGGTGGATATGTATTGGAATTGTGTTTAGTCGATTTTGTTGCTCTTTTTTTGTGGTTTCTCATGATTTGCCATTTTAAGACTTCTCCATGTATCGTGGGTTAGGCACCCCGTTTTCCAACGTATTCTCAGACTGCAGTGTGACTGAGGCCTTTGCATCAGGCAAAGGCATTTGTTAAGAAAGCAGCCAGAACACGCAAAGCATGGCATTGCCACCATTCTAGCTATTCTAGAGGAGGAGATTTCGAGGCAGGGGCGCGCTGGATGGCTGTTGCTCTGTCCCAGGAAAAGGTGGAATTTCGGAGGGTGACTCCCAGTACAGGGGCCGGACACGTGCAGACTCCATCCAGGTGTGCAATCCGCGCGACGCTTCTTGGGAGAAGTAGCTCCACCCTTTGTGGAACAGTTGGCACCTGAGACTGTGAGTTGCCTTGTGACATACATGAAGGATGATTTGGGATTTGGAACTGGAACTTCAAGCAAAACGGAATGACGCTTTTGGACTTCCTTTTGATTTTGGGAGGGACAGGAGCATCTAGATGAACGATAGGATATGATAGGTGGCTTTCTCCGTTTCTCCTAGATTCTGCTAGCGTGACAACTCGGGTAAGGTTACCGTAAAGGATCCGGCCTACACTGGTTTGCTGCACGTGCGTAACCAAACATATCCAAGCACCACTGGCAACTTGCAATAGGGAACCCATTGCCAGAACCCTTGGAGGGTCAAAGCCCCGGAGAACAAGCATCATGAGCCCCAAGGCGAAATGGTCAACTTCAGCCACTCTGAGCTTTGCAAGAGCTGATCGCGGATTGAATCCCGATGGTTGTGTGACTCTTACCAAAAGCCTTGAAAGCATTCGAGCAGCCGATGTGCTTGCCTCTCTACTCCACGGAGATGTATAAGATACATTCTAGTCGCAGGGGTGGAGCGGTATGAAATACATGTTGCCAAGGCGTTCTTGCCTCTCTACTTTTAGCAGAAGTAGAACATGGATTGAATACATGTTTGCGCCAATTCATAGTTGATGTGACCCATTCCACCCACCTTGTACGGAAATATTGCACAGTCTGCATCAATGAGCACGCTCTTCACTCTTCACCTAGGGTTGCAAAACTCGTGAACTCGCACACTAGGTTTGTTATGGTTTGTTTGTATCACAACCTTTTCCCGCATACGTTTCTTGTTTGACAACGCCGTGCCTTCTTCATGTTCTTTCTGAGATGTACACTGAGTGAAAGGCTCTGCTCTTCTTCTGACACTTGATGACTGATTGGGTGTTGCAGCTGCTTGCAAGCCCAGAGCGTCACGCACGAAACAGCCTTCAAGCAGTTTCAAGCGGAAGCCTCGGGTTTAAGTCTTTGGGGCGGAAAGCGAGGGACCGGACAAATGCCAGCTTTAAATTTGTCTTTGCACAGAGCTCTGCATCTGTGCTGACCTCCACCGTTTGTCACCCAATTCGAAGTCGCGACGTTGCAGTCCGACCATGATCAGCTCAGATTCATCAGCAAGTAAAAATCCCGGGAATCTGTTCACAATTTTTCAAGGTTTGGCGATGACATGGAGCTGTCGTGGTTTGACTACCATGCACGATCATGCTGCACATGTGAACAGATACTTCCAGGAAGTTTGACCACAGCTTTTGAGAGCTGTCATTGAGAACCAAGAGATTGAAACGGGAATCGCTGTATCACAACTCGGTTGGGGCCTTGTGCGGAATTCAGAATATGCTGCAAAATGAAGCTTGTTCTTTGGAGGTTTTTGTCGTGCATTAATATGTTGATATCTTGCAGAGTGCTTCTGTTTGCCCTTTGACTGGCCTGACACTTCCCGGCATTTATCAGACCAGGAAAGAGATATAGACACAGGGCGCGAATACACTTATGCGTGCTGGACTTCAACTTGAAGGCTTTCAAACTTTTTCACGGCTTGGGAGCTCGCTTCCCTTTGACATTTTGACACCTATGAACCACGGTAATAATCACGGTAATCCTGTCGGCAGCTCGCACCTGGATCAAGTCCCTCTGAGGAAATGTCCACCTGGGCGTTACTAGAGTCTGCTTTGTCTCAGTGATGGTGTCTTTACGAGTGTGAAAACATGTCAAAATGTGACGTGAGTCTCAAGCAATCCCGCGCCTGGTGTTGGCACAGAACTGTGTTGGTCAAACCATGGCGAGAGAGAGTCTCAGGATCTGTTCGGAGATTGTTGCGCAACATAATGACACTGCCTTGTGATGGTTTGACCATGCACGACGCCACTGGTAGTCCGGGCTGCCGGCACGTAGAAGCCTCAGTGTCCAAATCAAGACGTGCAGTCTGTGTGGACGCTTGGGATGCAAGCGCCACGGCCCGATCAGAGTATTGATCTGGATGATCTTTCCAGAAGGAAGGCCGAAGTTTTAGAGAATTGTCTGTGCGGATTCTCACAATGCTTGATTGGAAAAGGATAACCGGTATTATATATATATAATTATATATATAATAGCTTTTGGACCACTTTTTCGAAAACTGAGGGAATATGCAGTTTGTTCCCTTGCTCATGTTGATGTCTTTTGGGTAGAGTTTGCTGACTCATTGGCCTGACACTTCCCGGCGTTTCAATTGGAGACAGCAGCGTGAACGCGCATGTGTGCAGTGGAATACAATCAAGTTTTTACAAAGGGTGAACCCAGAAAAAATGAAAGAAGTGAAAAAAAGATAGGGTGAACCGAGAAAAAATGAAAGAAGTGAAATAAGATAGAATATTCACATAAGGATATCGCCAGCACCAAAGTGGAATTTCATAGGATATCATGCTGAAACGCCAAAAGGCCAGAAATTAACGATGGTTTCTCCGAGCTTCTCCAAACTATAGCTTCTTACTTTCAGGAATCTCTTCGCTACCGGAATATGCCCCATTATAGATCCTGCCAAACAGGGGGAAGACAATTTTCCTTCCAGGAAACAAGCCCAGGGATGTTAAACAACCACCGTCAGAGCCATGAGCTATCTGAAGCCACTTGAGCCGGAAACAATGCCCTTGTTCGGCTGCATTTTTCTCAAGTTTTCCAGCGCTAGGGACTGGGTGCGAACTCTTTGTTTAACTCTTTAAACATTTGGCAGACTGGATTGATGGATGCACCGACGAAACCGGTCCAGCTTCAATACCAGACTCTTGGATGGTTAGGATGGCGATGAGTCAAGAACAGCGGTAGCAAATGCGGTAGAGAATTTGTAGTTTGTTTCTTTCGGGCAGGAGATTCGATAGTTTTTTGGCACAGGAAATCGGAAATCTTTGGAAATTTGTCAAATCTTGGATGGGTGGAGTTTCTGTTGGTAAATTGATTAGTTATCCCAAACCCTTGGAGGGATGGACAGCCAACCCCTGTAGCAGTGCAGTCTTCCCTCCATAGTCATATTAAGCCATCAATCATACAGTATTTCTTTCAAAACACCAAATTCCTACACAATATGCAGTGTGTGATGAACATTCAGTATTGCCTTCAAAAGATGCAATGGTCGATGAACATTGCAGATCATTGCAGCATTCCTTGAGAAAGATTGCTGTTAAAGGAAAATGCTGCTTACAGGTAGCAATCTGCCGTGAAGACAAGATACTCCCTTAAATAAGAAGAAATATTCTTACAAGAACGCTATAATGTGTGGGACATGCAATAAACCCTTTAATGGAGTTAAGCCTCATTCTCACTTTGCCTGCATGACAGTTGCCTTTAAAGGAGAGACTCACGTCTTCAAAAGACTTGCTTTGAAAACCAGATAACCATTGAAATAGAACGCTATATTCTTGCAAAAATACCATATGTCAACAGATGCAGTATACCCTTAATATTCCTTCATGAAGTTACGCCTCATTCATTTTGTCTGCATAACATGTGGTGTTAAAGGAAACACTTCTTTAAAGCAATGGTGCGTGTGTGTTTTGTTCAGTTGTTTCACTCATTTGGAAGGGCATACTGCATACGTGCAATCATGACCTGTCTCTTTCCAAAAATATTTATATACACACACTTCAACTTCATGGTAATGGTTCTTTGTATTATTGCATGCTGTTCAATCACACCGTTCACAGCCTCATCAAGGAAGCTTTGCACATACTTGCACCAACACGTTCTTTATGGAATACCATGAAAACAAGCACTCAAACAATTCCATTCTAAAACAATGCTGTCCTTTTTCCATAGATTCTGTACCTCTTTAAAAGAACTTCGCACAGCCGCCTCTTTGAAAATGATGTTAAAATCCTTTCAAATAAATGCTGCACTCCCTTATGTAAAGGGAATGTACAATATGATGCCACTTCATGCAAGGATTGATGTGGCTTTACGCAAGGAAAATCATAGTCGTAGAAAAAATGTTGCTTCACAAGGTATGTATTGGAGGGTTTTGCTTGGGAAACAACCTTCAAAGGCCATGCTGAAACTTGTTTGCTGATTCTATTTTCAGGTCTTGGCTTTGCTGCATTTCCTCCCATGAGTTCAAGTAACTTTCTGGGAGGGTGCCCAAACCATGAGAAAAACAGGCAAAAGTGCACACCTGGATGACGTCCATGAGATGTGGCTGAGTAAACATGGACAATAGTTCATGTCGCTTTTTGGTCGGAATATGAGTCAAAACTTCGAGAAAACCAAAAAAGCAACAACACAAAGACAGCTATTCCGTATCCATTGCAGCGTCTGTGTGCATGGTTGTGGTCTTACTGGCCCCTGATGCTGGCAGATTTTGATCCATGTCAACTGAGAACAGCGTGAATCACAAGCAGCATTTTCTCATGCCACACCGTTTCGATTTTTGTCACGGCATTTGTACCTGAGACAATGAGTGGGAGACAAGGTAGGAGACAAGTGGGAGATAAGTGGTAAAACGCATGAAGCCATGGTGGAACATGATTTTTATCTTGACAACAAGGAGACACAAAGGGAGTAAAGACCAGAGACAAGCACGAAACACGAATAAAATCATGACGAAACTAGAACAGGACACCACCACTAAGGCAGACATATGATTGGAGACAAGTGGCTTCGGAGACAAATGAAGTACGAGACAGAAGGTGAGAGACAAATGATGGAAGACACACACAAAGGCGAACAGGCGAAAGAGGCGGACACCACCATAAAGGCAGACCGATGATTGGAGACAAAATATAAAATTTGGAGACGGATAAATTGGGAGACACATGGCGAGAGACACATGATGAGAGACAAGTGAAAACACGCAAAAGACATCCAGAGAGCCGGACACTACTAGACAGCGTGGGAGACATGAAGGGAGACAAGTAAAGAGAGACACTCGGAGAGCTGGACACCACTCGGCACACAAGTTAGGAGAGACACCCAGAGAGCCAGGCACCACTAGCACACTGGGCGTTACATGAAGGGAAACAAGGAAAGAGAGACATCCGGCGAAAAATGAAGGGAGACAAGTATAGACATCTGGAGAGCCGGACACCGCAAGGCACACGAGTTCGGAGAGACACCCGCAGAGCCGGGCACCCCTAGCACACTGGGAGACGACTGAGGGGAGACAAGTGAAGAGAGACATCTGGAGAGCCGGACACCACTAGGCACACAAGATAGGAGAGACACCTGGAGACCCGGGCACCACTGGTACACTGGGAGGCACATGAAGGGAGACAATTGAAGAGAGACATCCGGAGAGCCGGATACTAGTATAGGCACACTTGGTGACAAATCAAGGGAAACAAGTTAAAGAGAGACATCAAGAGAGCCGGACACCACCACCAGCAAACAGGAGGACACGTCTTAAGAAAGAATGGAGGACCCCAACAATAAACTGTTTGGGGAATAAAGATAATAAAGGAAAACAAATAGAGAGAGAGAGAGAGCAAGAGAGCGAGAAAGAAATGCGGGAGTGCCGGACAACACTCACCACTCAGGGAGACATTTGCAGGTAGACAAGTAAAGAGAGACATCCGGAAAGCGGGCGACAAATGAACAGAACCAAGTTAGGAGAGACATGCGGAGAGCAGGACACCACCAGCCAGATTGAGAGACAAATGATGGGAGACAAGTGAAAACAGACATCCGGAGAGCCAGACACCACCAGCCAGACTGGGAGACAAATGACTTGAGACAATTGAAGGCAGACATCCGGAGAGCCGGACACAACCAGCCATAAGTGAAGATAGACATCCGAAGAGCCGGACACCACCAGCTGGGAGACAAGTGCTAGACAGACATATGGAGAGCCGGACAGACATCCGGAGAGCAGGACAGCACCAGCCAGACTGCACCATGGGAGACGGAGACAAATGAAACGACAAAACTGAAAACATCCGAAGAGCCGGGCACGACCAGCCAGACTGGAAGACAAATGAAGGGAGACAACTGAAGACAGACATGCAAAGAGCCGGACAGCACCAGCCAGACGGGGAGACAAATGAAGGGAGACAAGACAAGTGGAAAACAGACATGCAAAGAGCCAGACACCACCAGCAAGACTGGGAGACAAATGAATTGAGAGACAAGTCAAGACAGACATCCGGAGAGCCGGACACCACCAGCCAGACTGGGAGACAAATGACTTGAGACAATTGAAGACAGACATCCGGAGAGCCGGACACCACCAGCCATAAGTGAAGATAGACATCCGAAGAGCCGGACACCTCCTTCCTTCCTCCGTCTTCTCCTCCTCCTCCTCCTCCTCCTCCTCCTTCTCCTCCTCCTCCTCCTTGCTTGCTGCACTTGCTGCACTCGCTTCCATACTGGCAGCTCCGGATGCTGTTGAGCGTGCCTGGACCGGAACACCACATCGCGAGCTCAGCAGGCTGTGGAGTGCGCTTGGTCGCGAGAACAGGAGGGCGTCAAGTGGGCCTGGCCCAAACCTATGCAGAGAGAATGCCAGACAGTGGCAGACAGAATGCCCGAATAAATGCCAGAGAGAGAATTCCAGAAAGATTGCAAGATATATGTCAGATAGAATGCCAGAAAGATTGCTAGATAGAATGTCAGAACAAATATCAGATAGAATGCGAGAATAAGTGTCAAAAAGAGTGTCAGAATAGATGCCAGATAGAATGCCAGAAAGAATGTCAGAATAGATGCCAGAAAGATTGCCAGATAAAATGTCAGAACATATGTCATTTAGAATGCCAGATAGAATGTCAGTTGGTGGGGATCACTCCAAGAAAGTAATTCATATTTTGGTGTGGGCTCAATGTGGGTTGAGGTTTTTCACATGCTAATTCATGTGCGGTTTGTGATTAGAAAGTTTTGAGATGTTTTGAGGCTTTTAATACTAAGTCATATCAGTCATATGTAGAAAAGTTTCACTCCCGCAGTCCCCTTCTGTGTATTGTTTGACCACCAATGATCCGCCAGAGCTGAGGAAGAGTTTTCTGCATATACGGGAGCATGAGGGCCACATGGAAAGGTCCTTCAGCGCACCAGAGCTGCACAGCCCCACTGGGCGACATGGGCGTGATGCCGAGATGGTGCCTCAGTGCGGTCGCAGTTTCAGGGAGAAAGGGATTGAAAGGGGTGGAAGCATATGGATATGTGGCTGAAATGGTGGCAGGATGGAAAAATCATGGCTGGTTAGGTTGGGCAAGGCCGAGACACCACCAAGGCACCCCTGAGACACCACCAAGACACCGCCAAGACACTGCCCAGAAAAGCCGAGACAGTGAAGGACGGAGCAGCGACAAAACAGGGCCCAAAAACTCCCGAACGCGTCGTCTGAAACCGCAGGAAAAGAATTCGACATGGCACGCGAAAAGCACCAAAACATTGCGCAGCCAGACTCGACCTTGCAATTCACGTGCAATATTTTGCCATGCATCTGCCATCAAAATTCCAGCAGGCACTGACAGCAGAAAATGCAAACAAAAACGTGGCTCTCCGACGGGGAAACACCATGGCAGCGAAGGACTGAGCAGCGTCAAAACGGAACGTGCCGTCTGAAATTGCAGGAACAACCCACATAGCACGCGCAGAGAACCAAAACATTGCGCAACTGCAATATTTGCCGCTCATCTGCCGTCAAAATTGCAGCCGGCGTTGACAGCAGCCAATGCACACAAAAACATAGATTCCGGACGGGAAATCACAATGGCAGTGAAAGGCGGAGCAGCGACAAAACGGAGCCCAAAAACTCCTTATCGTGCCGTCTGAAACCGTAGAAAATTTCACCGGCAAGAGGCCCCAAACAGTGTGGGGGGTAGGAAGGGAATGCTTTAGATACAAGCAACTCTGCGTGTAGGATTTCATATCAGAACCTCATACCAGGACATCGAAGAGAATTTCACAAGATCGTCAAAAGAAGGACCTTATATAGATGATCTCAGAAGACCTTCATACTAAAACTTCCTATGAGCATCCCAGAAGCACTTTCAAACAAGCACCTCTAATGCAGAGTATTCTAGACCTTTATGCATGGACCTCTGCGGGAGGATTTGAACAGGATCTCAACAAGATCTTCTCACAAGGACCTGCACAAGTGATGCAGGGACACCCAGAGGATTTCACTTCAAGATCTTCTCGCAAGGGCCTGTACAAGATCATGCAGGACAGCTTTTCACCCGGATCTCCACAAGATCTTCTCATAAGGAGCTGTACAAGAGCATGCAAGGACCTCGCAGGGAGGACTTCACCAGGATCTCCACAAGATCTTCTCATAAGGAGCTGTGCAATATCATGCAAGGATGAGGACTTCACCAGGATCTCCACAAGATCTTCTCATAAGGATCTGTGTAAGAGCGCGCAAGGACTTCTTAGAGGATTTCAGCAGGATTTTCACAAAGTCTTTTCATAAGGACCTGTGCAAGATCATGCAAAGACCTCTTTGAGGATTTCAGCGGGATCTTCATAAGATCTGGGCATAAGGACCGGACAAGAGAGGATTTCATCCGGATCTCTGACAAGATCTTTTAAGGAGCTGTGCAAGAGCACGCAAGGACCTCGTAGAGAGGACTTCACCAGGATCTCCGCAAGATCTCTCATAAGGATCGGACATGGTCATAAGACCACGACCCACACTTTGTGCGAGCCTGTGCAGTCGAAATGGACATGGACATTTCAGAAGAGCCATTCTATGCGAGAACCCCCAAGGAAAATGCCGCGCCCCAAGACCATGAGAAGACCGCGACCCACACTTCCTGCGAGCCTGCGCAGTCGAAATGGGCATGGACATGTCACAAGAGGCACAAGAGGCATTTTACGCGAGAATTCTCAAGGAAAATGCCGCACCCCAGATGGATCCCGAGACCGCGACCCACACTTTGCGCGAGCCTATGCAGTCGAAACGCACATGGACATGTCACAAGAGCAATTTTATGCGAGCATTTTCAGGAAAATGCCGGAAGCCAGAGGAGCACCCTGATCAAGCAGCGGCCTTACTCCTACGGTAAGCACCCCTCAATGCGGACGCATTGTTTCAAATATCAACAAAAATATGTTTCCCCATGTTTTCTCCATGTTTGCCCGGGTCCCGGGTCGCCGTGTCTTTCGGCGTCCAGGTCATCGAGGCATTGCTGCAGCGGCTGGCAAAGTGGCCATCCAGGCCGTCCAGCCAGGCAGTCTCGGAGCTGCTGAACTCGGAAAGCTTCGGAAGCCGAGGACGGTTGTGGAACGGTTGTGGAACGGATGGAGAGGGGCACTGGATGGCAGGTGCCACGTGGTGCCCCCTCGTTTTAAGGTGTTTTAACAAAGGCGGTTTTATAATGTATCTGACATGCATCCAATTAATTCATATTACTTCCCAGTGCAGCTATGAATTGTTAAACCGCGGTTAAGCCAGTGAGCCAACTATTACTATGGGGCACCGCCTTCTGGGCAGGTGTTGGGAAAATGGAAAGGCATTTTTTGAACGCAAATTGAGGTGGTGGTTAAATCGTTACAAGTAGAACGGTAGGTGGGTGCCTTCGGAAATCGCCAGGTCGCATTTCATTCCGGAAACGGATTTCGGAATTCCCGATAGTTTTGAAATCAAATGTCCGACTCACTTTTGGGCGTTGAGCTGCGGCTGTGGCGTGAAGCACATTTAGAAGCCAAAATGCCAAAAAAACACTGGGTTCGGAACACTTTTGGAAGTTGAGTTGTCCAAAAAGTGCACGCGGGTGTGGCGCGAAGCACATGCTCAAGTCAAAATGTGAAAAAATCATGTTCGGAACACTTTTGAAAGTTGAACTGCTCAAAAAGCGCATGCGGCCATGGCACGAAACAAAATGTTGAAGGCACACCGGGTCCGGAAAACTTTTGGAAGTTGAACTGCTCAAAAAGTGCACACGGCTGTGGCGCGAAGCACATTTTGAAGTCAAAATGCCCTAAGCATCAAATGTTCGCGCCATTTTTGGACGTTCACCGTCATTTTTCCTCGCGGACGCAATGGATTCTGCAACGGGATCTGCAAAAATGCATTTCGCGTGGCGGGCGCAGTACAAGAGACATCTCCATCAGATATGTTCCGAGGTCAGAGCCCTGATTTCCGAAGAGGGGTTGCATTTTGGAGCATCAGATCTTCATGTTTGCTCAGATGATTGATGGTGCAGCACTTTGTATTCCTTTCATATAGAAAGATAGATAGATGGATGGATAGATAGGTTAGATTAGATTAGATGAGGTTCGATTAGATTGGATAGATGGATAGACGGATAGATGGATGGATGGAATGATGGATCGATGGATAGATGGATAGATGGGTAGGTGGATAGGTAGATAGGTAGATAGGTAGATAGGTGGATAGGTAGATAGGTAGATAGGTAGGTAGGTAGGTAGATAGGTAGGTAGGTAGATAGGTAGACAGGTAGGTAGGTAGGTAGATAGGTAGATAGGTCAATAAATAAACAGATAGATAGGTAGGTAGATCGATCGATCGATAGAGAGATAGATGGATGGATGGATAGAAAGAAGAAAGGATGGGTAGCGAGAGAGAGAGAGAGAGAGACAGAGATATATATATATATATAGTCATCCTGAAGTAGATAGAATATTGGTCATTTTCAATCCTGATTTTCCAAAAAATAAACGAAACCGTTGGAATCGTGAAGAAAAACACAAGTTTTTCAATTTTCACGTCCTTGTTAAATTGGACACGGCCGGGAAATTTGAAAAAGCGACAAAATTTCAAAAAACACGAAAAAATAGATGGAATGAATATCAAAAAAGTAGATAGAATATTGTTTCAAACTTCTCCCAAACAGTGAAAGCAAAAAAACACAAATAGCTTCCACAGCAGCAGAATCCCATATTGTGCTTTGCTCTCTTTTACTTGATTTCCATTTCTGAAGCTGCCCAGGGGGCTCCAGAAATACAATTCCATATGCTATGTATCTATTCACACAAGGTATGAACCAGTCCTGTAACAAAATGTTGGCATTTTGCATGGAAAATTGGAAAATGCATTGGGGACAACATCACTCCTCCCCTTTGTGGCGAAAAACATGCGTTTCTTTATACAAAAAAAACGTAAGAAATCGATCAGTTTGGGAACCTGATCATTTTGAGTTTTCAGATAAGAAACCTTTTGAACCACACAAGAATTGTCCAGGACAGTCGCGTTTCCGTGTTTTAAGTTTCTCTTCCCTTATCCGTTGATGAAGAGTTTCTGGAAATATTCTACGCATATGTCCTGGCAACCTAACAATTTCAAAAAAAATGACCTGGTACTGCAAGTATTGCGGGGATGCTTGGCAAATAGCTGGCAGTAGCACACAGGCAAGCAGGATCTGTGGGTGTGTTAGTATCTTCAAATACCTACATACATGTGTATATATATATATGTATATATATATATGCATGCATTTGTTTGTTTTTACACAGAACTTTTTTAAGTGATCCTGCAGATTTTGAAGCACGTGGGCCACTCTGAACTAAAATATTACATCTACCTTTCAAAACCATATTCCAACTACCTGTTTTCGACATATTCCGATGGTGTTTAAATTTGTCTAAATATTCCAGCTACCTTCAATTCTTGATTGGGCCAGCATCCAACATAAATCCCCGCACCCTCCAATTTTATATTTATGTTCTATCTACTTTAGGATAACTATATATTATTATTATATAGCTAGTGCTGGACAGACAGACAGACAGACAGACAGACCGATAGATAGATAAAGGGAGATAGATATAGATAGAGAGGGAGAAAAAGATAGAGAGAGAGAGAGGGAGATAGAGAGAAAGAGAGATAGAGAGAGAGAGAGATAGAAGGCAGGCAGATAGATCAAGCCAGAGGGAGATGGAGAGAGAGATCGCAAGAGAGAGAGAGAGAGAGAAAGAGAGAGAGAGAGAGAGACACACACACAGAGAGAAGGAGATAGAGAGAGAAATAGAGAGAGAGAGAGGGAGAGAGAGAGAGAGAGAGAGACTCAGAGCCTCAGCTGCCTTTCGGTCCATCAGTGGGCTCGCTCTGCCATCCTTGCATCACAACACCGGACCTCTCCTATAGGTTCCGTATCTTGGAAATTTCCGCCACCGCCTTGTGCGGTACTACTAGTATGCTGGAAGACTCAATGCCACGGAAAATTTGTAAGGTCGAATGTCGATGATACATGTATGGAAAGATAAGATCTAAAATATGGGGCGCACGAAGCTGGAAAAAATCATTGTGAATTATGATGGTAGCTACTTGCAAAATTGACTTAAAATCCGAAACCATTGCTGGTGGTAAGGAGGGCGGGGAGGACTATCCCAGCAGGTATGGTTTATGTCTGCATTTTTTTGACATTAGTACGCTCAAAACCTCGTGGTATCCACGGTTTATTTTCATTTTATCCATTAAATTTGCTATATACTGAGTTTCGCGGGAGCCACAAAAAATGGAAATAATATGAAACCAGTGACATGACAACAGAACTTATGTTCTCTGATGTGCTTCCCCTGCGGGCTAGTTTCGGTGAACAATCCAACGTATTTTCCCTTGATTTGCCACGAACATGCACCAGCAAAAACGGTGTTGCAAAATGTTTTTCCTTATTTGGAAATGTTGACTTTTGTGTGGCCAATTCCAGCCCACGGAAGGTTCATCCAGGAATTTGTTTGTCTAAAAATGGGGGGTACCCAAAAATTCCATAGTTTGCCATCATTTTCACCATCGGCTCGATTTTGCCAGGACATCCCGAATTTTGCTGCAGGCCATGTGCGCCTCGATTTGCCAGACCACGGTTATGATGGGAGTAGGGTCGGGAACTCTACACGCAACCACCATTGGCTGATAATGACCAACAGCAGTTGGATTCTTACGGGTGTTTCAAGAACCTCATTTTTTGCAAGCTGGCAAAGCCTTGCAGGCAAATGTGGCACTCCCGAGAGTACATGGTTGCAGTATGCCAAAGTGGAAGGATTATGAAATTATATTCGAGCAAATTTCAAGAAACAAATTTGCGCGTGGGTTTTGTATGGTTTTGTCGGTGAAAACTCACCCAACGCTTGCTTTCATTTTGATCAACTTGCGGATGGAAACGATGGAGATCAATATGGGTTGTCACGTATTGGCTGCAGACGCCAGGCACATTTTGAGAGGGTGGAATTCGGTTTGTTGACCCTATGATGTTGTAAATATGTTCACCATTCATCAGCTATTATTTGTGTAGTTTTGATTGATATGGATCAACACAACCAGCCAGAATTGTTTGCACAAGGTCTTGATAGATAAATCTGCAATAGGGGTAGTCCCATGAAAAGTCCGACCATCCTGAGGTTTTGAAACAACCCGAAGTGGCAAGATGTGTTGATTTCAAAATAAAGTTTCCCAATGGTTGGTCACCAGTTTCGCAATGAAAAATGACCATTTCTGGGGACCAATCCCTTGTCTTGAAGCACACCCAAATGGTTCGCAAATGTAGTGCTTGCAACCACCTACAGACACTGTGAACTTGGTGGGTGCAATCAGGTACTACATGTACATTAAGAGGTGCCGACGTACTGATGGTTATTGGCAATTGGATGCAATTGGTATGAAGCAAACACTGGAGTCACAGTTCCATAGTTTGCCCATTGAGACATGCATAAAACTGATTCGCAACCCACTTCCATGACCTTCCATGTCAGTTTCCCGCCAGCCCTTCAGCCGCCACCATGCCCCTTGCCCGTAAGGTCTATTTCATACATGGCAAGTGCCGCTTGGGTGCGTCTTGCACCATGTGCCATGAGATTCACAACAACATATCTCTTTCAAAGTCACAGCGGCGGAAGATGGAAGAGTTGCGGGATTGGGAGCTACTGATGGTCATCTACGAAAGCCATCAGACAGCAGTGGGATCAGCGGAACCAGCCTTGGCGGGGTTTCGAAACGTTTGGGTCAAGCCGACTATCCGAGTCAAATTTAAACATGCTTTGAACATGTCCTGCCTTTTTCTCCATGATCACAGAACATCCCATGTTGCCGGTCAAGCCTGACCCACAGCCATGTGGATCTGTTTGGGCCTCCTCCATTTGGAGGTGTTGTACCAAACAAAGCTTAGTAACCTGTATTTACACACATAGACCTCTATAAAACCAAAAGATGGTTTGGGGTGAGGACATAAACTTAACATTACTTAACTATTGAAGATGACGGGTGAATATATGTGTAATATCTGTGGGAAATTGTTTTTTCGTTGCTTTCTCCTGATTTGCCATCAGGCTTCTTAATTCCTAATCTATCGTAGGTTAGGCAACCCGTCATCGAACCTACTCTGAGACTGCAGTGCGACTAAGGCCTTTGTATCAGGCAAAAGCATTCGTTAAGAAAGCAACCAGAACATGCAAAGAACGGCATTGCCACCATTCTGGCTATTCTAGAGGAGGAGATTTCGAGGCAGGGGCAACGTTCGAACAAGAGTGGCTATTGTTCTACCCCTCAGAAAGGTGAATTTCTACGGGATGGTTTCCAAGGCATTTGCAAATTTCACAGGAGATTTCCAAGGAATTCCCGCATTTATTTCGGGTATTGCACCCCACCCGAATTTCGAGCCATGAGCTTCCGGAGGCTCCATCCAGGTGTAGAATCCGCGCAACGGTTCTTGGAAGAGGTAGCTCCACCCTTGGTGGAATCTCTGGCGCCTGGGACTGGTGTGTAAGTTCGCTTATGAGGAATGGAGTTGTTCAAATTGGGGAAATTCGGACAAATGAGAAAGTAAGAAATTCCTCCTAGCCTTTTTGGAGGGGCAGCAGCATCTAGTTTGATTTGGTAGGTGACTTTCTCACAGGTTCCGTTAGGGTGAAATGCAAGAGGAGACCCATTGTGAGAGTCAGTCATTTGCATCGAGCTCAAGAGAAAAGCAAGATAAAGCAAGCCTGTAATGTGCAATCTCTTATATACAATAAAAGTTCAGCTTCCAAGCTAGTACTACTGCACTGCTTGAGATACACAATTCCTGGATATTCGTGGCATGTATAGTCTGTATAGTCCAATTCTTGGTATTCTGGTTCGGCCACAAACCAGCGATACAATTGTTTTTTATGAATGTTGTGTTTGTTTGCTTCCAATCTTGTCAGGCGTGTCCTCATCCGAGCATCTACCACCATTCCCTGCTTCATGAGCCCCAAGGCAAAAAGGTCAACTTCAGCCATTATGAGCTTCGCGAGAGCCGCTCATGGATTGAATCCCAACCTTTGCAAGGCTCTTACCAAAAACCTTGAAAGCATTCGAATGGCCAGCGTGCTTTCCTTTCTACTCTGTGGAGATGTAGAGAATCAGTCCTAGACACGTGCGATCTTGTCTGTCTACTTCGTGGAGAAGTAGGAAATGGCTGAAGTATCCGGGAAGAAAGTTCCACTACAGAATGAAAGCACCTGTGAAAGCTATAAAGATCCCTCCTCCCTTAGTGAAATTATTTCAGGGGGGGGTTACCCACCAAAATATTTCTCAAAATAATTTCAAAATAATAAAGATCTATGAAGCTTAAAAAAACAGCCTGTTCTATAGTAAAACATGTGGCTGGGAATAGCGTTTTGTAGGAGCAGCTTTTTTTTGGAGTATATAAGCATTTGGAGCTATGCATTTTGTAGGGGTCCCTGGGTTCTTAACATTAAAAAACGTGTAGTTGCGCATGACATTTTATAGGACATAGAAGCTTTGATGAACCACTTTCCCGGGGATACCATTTTGCAGTATTAGGGTATTGTGATGCAATGCCAACATTGTCTGAACAGAATCTCCGTTCCAATTTTCTTTGGCAATAAACTGGTGTCAGGAAATGGAGTTTGTAGCAGCAGCCTGTCATCATTTGGTAGATAGGCATGAATTTCATTCATGAAACCAACATGAGTTTCCATTTTTTTGTGCCTCTATCTTGCAAGCCCAAGTAGCACTTTTTAGTGGATTGTTTGGCAATTGCTTTGAAAAGCCAAGTGGCATTTTGTAGCGTTTTCCAGGGGCGCATTGGATGGAACACTGATTTTTTATTTTTGTAGTGAAGTTATGAAACGCTAGCGATTTGATCCCCCTTAGTATTGCCATTACAGAAAGGGTCAACATGTGCTTGCCGGCTTGCGACAAAACCAGTTATTTTGATAGAATGTGTTTTCTTACTTTAAAGACATTTCTTTGATCTATGAACTTGTAGGAGGAAAAATGGGGGACAGATTTTTCTTTTAAATAAGTCATGTGAAATTCAAGTTGTACATGTTAGATCCTTTTTGTTGCTCCATAGCTCTGAATGGTAGAACTATCTCTGAGCTGTGCTTTTGCCTCACCTTAAAATTGTGATTACAATCAAGTGTGTCCAACTCTACTAGGTTCGTGCTCTTTTTAGTCCAATAGTCGAATTTCACCCAAGTTCACAGAATCCATGCAGTTCCTTTCAACGACACAGTGAGATTCAACATGTGATTGGCATTTTGTAGGGGGTAATTCTTGGAACCCTACTTGAAGCAGCCAGCGCTGCTTTGATCCTTCTAAAGCAGATCTCCTGGTTTCCCGGATGACCTTTGCCATGCGCATTGCATTTTGTAGTAACACACGCGTGCACAAGCGTTTTGTAGGACCTATTTCATTGCCTTCGGCAAGCCCGCCGGCCATAGAGAGGTGGCCCCAAGGGAGTTTGATGTGCATTCTAGGTGGAAGCCCGCAAGAGAGCAGAAGAGAAAAGAAGGAGAAGAAGAAGAATAAGAAGAATTAGAAAGGAAGACGAATAAGAAAGGAAGACGAAGACAAAGCCGTGAAACGGAAGCGGCTTGTGTAGCAAGGTTTGCTGTAACAACCTATTGACCGTATACCAAATTAGTACCGCCTCCAGCAAAGTAGCGCCAGGTACTATGTATGAGCCTCTGGCTTGACAGCAGACTGCTGCATGGAAGGAGACAGGGGAGAGAGATTGCCCCAAGGGAGGTTGACGTGCACGCTAGGTGGAAGCCTGGGAGAAGAAGAGACAAAGACAGGGCCGTAGATCAGAAGCAGCTTGAGTAGCAAGTGCGTGCTTGAACAACCAATGGAACGCATACCAAATGCGTACTGGTCGATCAGTACCGTGTGCATCCTGTGACGAGTACCTGTAGGAGACGGTAATGCTGCAGGCAATGTCAGTAGCTACCGGCACTACCAGTGTAGTACTTGGGGAAGAAGGGAGGAAGGAGTAGAGGAGTGGAGGAGTCGGAGTAGGAGTAGGAGTAAGAGTAGGAGTGGTGGTAGTGGTGGTGGTAGTAGTAGTAGTAGCACTAGTAGCACTAGTAGCACTAGTAGCACTAGTAGCACTAGTACACTAGTACTAGTAGTAGTACTAATACTAATACTAATACTAATACTAGTACTAGTACTAGTGCTGGTACTCGTACTCGTACTCGTTCTTGTACTAGTAGTACTTGGAGGGGGGGGCTGACCTTGATTCAGACGAAGCAAAAACGCGCAGCAAGAGAACAAAGGAACAAGTACAAGCCAAGAACAGAAACAAGAACAACACCTTCCAATCAGACACGCCGGCAGGCCGGCGGATTGGGTCCCCCCCCAGACGACCCCAAAAAAAGTTCGAAAAACATTGTTCATGTAGATAATTTAAAGCGAAAACATGTGGGACAAATTTGGTTCTGAATCAATCATCTAAATTTCAGCTGTACATTTTGGGTACAAGCTAAGTGTTTACAATTCTACCAGGTACTGGGTTTGTGCTCTTTTTGTCCCCCAAAAACCACACGGGGATAGCTAGTGAACCTCACTTTTTTTGGCTATCATAGATCAGTGTAACATTTTTGTAGCAGACTGTCTGCAGGGAGATCCCCAGATCATCCAAAACTCATGTTAGGCCTCATGTCCTCCCGTGCTTTCGACTTTGGTGTTTTTTGTAGTGGCTGAATTCTGCAAGTTGTAGTCATTTCCCGTGTAGACCAAGGTGTTTTTTTATAGCAATGAGGCTGGTTCTTGGTCCTTTATCTACAAAGTGCTCAGCACAATTTCACCCCTGGAAAGCAAACCGGGATTGAAAAGGGAGAAGAAACTCCATCAACCAACGGCCAAGAGCTATAAAATGATGGCGTGCGTTTTTGGTTATGAATTTTGTATACTTTTGTACCCCAAAAGGAGCACTACAAAAAGCATTTCTGTCTTTGAAGGGCTCAAAAATGATGCTGCTACAAAAAGCATTTTTATTTGTTGCAAGAAGCCACGTGAAGCCATTGCATTTTGTAGGGGCCGTTTCTGGGTTGTGAACATGGTTTTGTAGTTCAAAGATGGGTGCGCCAAGAATCGTAGCTATAAAACGGTTGCACAGGTGCACCCCGGCAATGTGAACCCGGATGCTTGAGTCGTGTACTCGCGGCGTTCTTGCTTCTGGCGTGCTTCTGATTTTTTGCAGACTTCGACTGGAAATCTGTAAAATAGTAGTAAAAACAAAAACAAGGTGAACCACAAGGACAAAATGTAAAAACAAAGTGGCAAAAAAAGCGACCGCAGGAGAAAATGAAAGCACAAGTTTTGAAAAAAAAACCGGCCGCACCGAAGGTGCCGAGGCGTGGTAGTTTAGCAGTGGATGCGACCGTACAGATCTGTCAGACTGGAACAGCTTCAGCTGGGGGGGCGGGGGCGGCCGGGCGAGCCGGCAAAAGTCGGTTCCCCGCTTTGCTAATTTGCACATTTTGCCGATCGGCCCAACATGGCCAAGTGCACCGTTTCGATCCGACATGACCGCAACATGTGCTTCGGCCCAACTTGGACCCACTTGGATCCAACTTCGGCCCAGCTTGGCTCCGCATCGATTACGCCTGCAACGTTCCCCATGTTGTTTGTCCGTTGGGCCCAACTTGGGGCGAAGCTGTCGGCAAAGGGTCCCAAGCTGCGCCACTTTGGACGTGACTTGGACCTCCATATACGTGCCAACGATGCGCCATGTTGGACTTCGTTGGGCTCAACTCAGGCCCAAGTTGGAGCCAACTGGCCCGAGTTCGGCGCAAGTTAGGCCCCAACTTGGTTCGGCCCAACTCAAGGCCAATGACCGCCAAGTTTGACCTGGTTGGGCCAAGTACGCCCGCTCGTTTCCTCTCTATCCAATTCTCTGGGATCGGGGGTTGTCGTCGCGAAGCGATTCGAATAAAAACAAAAAATTGAAAACATAAGTGAAAAAGTAAATACTATCAAAAACCGAACAAAGGGAGAAGTCATTGGAAACAAACGCATACCAAAAAACGTGACAACAAACTGGGAAAGCAAATCATGATATGAAGAAAGCAAGTAAATTATGGATCCCTGCTTTGAAACTTCAACGCGATAAATAAATCAGCCCCAGCGACGTGCAACCCCCATGAATGCGAACAACCCCCACCCTGGCAAGGAATGCTGAACATTGTCATCAAGGGATGAACAGCAATGTCTTGCATTCCTCTTTTCTCCCTTTCCCTCTCCCTTTCCCCTTCCCATCCCTTTCCCTCCCTCTTTCCCTTTCCCATCCCTTTCCCTTTCCCCTTCCGTTTCCCTTTCCCTTTGACAACTTTCTTGAACTTCTCCAGAAACGCTGGGGTTCCAGTAATGAACAAGTCATCAACATGAAGACAACACATGCCAATTGGTTTTCTTCCCTTGGCATTAATTACTGCCATTCACAGGGTCCATGAAATGTTCCAAGAGTTCTTCAACAATCTCAGGTGTCAACTGTGGTGTCGTGGCAAGGTATGTGCGTTCTGAAGGTAAGAAGACTGAAACAGCCACTTCAGCTTCTTCTTCCAAACTTGTGGAAACATGTTCTTTATTCAAGTCATGATTCACCTCAAGTAACCACCAAACTCTTTTCCTTTTTTCAATAACAGGAGTCCATGTACAATCTTCAACCTTCTTCTCCTTAAACTCCCTCCTCTGTTTCCAAGTTTGGGTTTGTTGATAACAAGCTGAAAACAATCTTTCTTCAACCAAAAGAGACTTATGAATTTCCTCAGCAGTGTCGTAGGATTCATCACGTGTTTCCCCACCCTCTTGTGAGCTTACGCCATAGTAAGACACAGGTGCTGGCTTTGCCGCCTCAGAGTCAGCAAAGCTAACTTGTTTGGGCTCCTTCAAAGCACCTTCATGTCACACATAGGTTCTCCTGTCCGCTCTTGGTGGTTGAATGCCAAGCGAAATCAAAAATTTGTCTAAACGTTTCCACCATCTTCGAGGTGCATCCGCAAGTCCATAGACGGAACGAGTGCATAAACCAACCAAGTAAGGAGGCAAACCAATGTCAGTAGGCAACTGAACATGGATAACGCGGCGGTCTAAGTCGTACGTTTCCCCCTGAAGGAAGGCAGTCTTCAAGTCCAAGTGGAGTAAATCCCAGTACATCAAGGCGGCGTGCTGAGATGCCACACGAAATCCATACCTGGCAGCAGTAGGGCTATCAGTCTGTAAGTCATACGTTTGAGCATCTTGAAAGCCTCTACATGCCCATCTGGCCTTGAACTTCTTGAACTGTTCATCCTCACCAACCTTGATTGTAAGCACCCATCTGCCAGTGACATAGTTATCAATCTTATGTCGTCTCTTGTCACGAAAAGTCATGGCAGTGAAATCAAGAAAGCTTCTGAATTCTTCAAGCTTGGCTTGCTCGATCTCCTTAGCATACTTCTTCACAACTTCTTGAGTGATAACTGATTCTGCCTTTGGCTGCTTCTTGCCATTCTTGGCAAGATACTGTTCAAACTGATTGAAACCAGCAACATCATATGAACCAAAATCAGTCAGGAGCAGCCTGGATTTTGGTTCTAAAGGAACAAAAACAGTGCCATCAATGTCGACAAAATGAGAGTGGTCTGATGTATAAGGTTCAGTGTCCACATCTTCTTCCTGAAGCTGAGCTATCTCTTCCTCAGTCAAAACAGGAGTGTCATCAGTGTCGTATGGTTCTGTTTCATCACCGTTTTGTGATGATACGAATTCTGGTGTTCCTTGTGAAGACTGCTGCTGCGCTGGTTGCGCATGATCACCTGGCACAAATGACGTTGGTGTAGTAGTCGGCAATGGAATGGAATGATCATTTGAACTAGGGGCTTGTGGATCATGTGAAGGTCCTTCATTTTCTTCATCATCACGCTTCTGAGCAGGAACTGAAATTGGCTGAACATGACCTGGTAATTGAACCTTTGGCCTCTTGATAATGACCTTGGCCTTTGCCTTTGGTAAAGCATCAGTTGAACCATTAGAAATCTGTCCCTGTTTTCTTTGAACTCTGATTGGTTCAGAAGTTGGATCAGGTCCTGGTGAGGGATCATCACCTTGTCCAGGATCAGCAATTTCTTCGATTGGAACATCAGGATTAGAATACGGAGTTGATGGTGAACTTGGGTCATTTGTTTACCCCGAGTCCTGAATTCCTGGCATGTCCAAGTCATCACCAGGTGGTGGTCCATAGTCATCTGGAATGATGTACTCATGATCATCAATCATCATCAGTAATGTCATCTGGATCTGGTCCAGTGTTATAGTCAGCTTGATGGTCATCATCCAGAGGGTCCTCTGGTTCATCACCACTCAACATCTCATCATCATTTGGTGGAACATCACCATGTCACCATGCTGATCTGGATGAACAGTATCGCCATCATCTGGTGGTGTGTTTCCTTGTGTTGGAGGATCTTCAACTCTCCTCTTGATAGCACCAGTCATCTCACGTGAGAAGACGATCATACGCCAGTCATTGATATGGAACTGTTCATGATGTGGATACAACTGTGACACAAACATGAAGTAGACATGATCATAGTCACCAGGTTTCCAAATGAGCAAGACAGCATCCTCAAGGATGTTGGAACAAAGTATTCACTCGTCCATAAGTTCCTCTGAACACACTGCAATCTTCGAAGTACATTTGAGGCAACGTCTTCTTCCTGATATCTTGAAGTCCAGGAATCAGTTCAATGATTCTGGCATCAGTTGATTCTCTGACACTAGCCTCTGTGCTCCTTCGCAACTGATCAATCTTTCTCAATGTCTGGATAAGTAACTGAGTGGTAAACTTCTGTGGAAGTATGTGCTTCAATGGCACTGGAATTGAAGTCTCAACATGATGCAAGTCTTGCAGCAAACATGAACACCCAACACCAGGGTCCAGAAACGCCGATGCACCACAAAGTGCTCCATCATCATAGTGGCTCAAAAGATCTTCCATCAAAAAGGTCTGTCTAATGTCTTCCCGTGGAAAAGTTGAGTGAAGTGGGCAATGAATGAACACAAACGTGATGGCAAGATCTTCCTTTGTGGATCTGTCCAAAGTTTCCCTTCTCTATTAAAGGCAGAATTTGGCCCCATCAGTTCAAAATCATCATCATCGTTGTAATACACACGCACGTTCTTGATTGAAGGATCGTAATTGGCCATATCAATGAAGAGACAACCAAGAGGCATTTTGATTCTGTCCTTCTGATGTTTCTTCCAAGTCACGGACTGGGCAAATCTTGAATCAGGTGGTGTGATCACAAGGAAACCTTTTCCTCGATCAAGCTGCCATTTCATCACATCAAGGCAGAACTTGTAAACCAAGTACATCCAGGAATTTGGCGAAGGATTTGTGATCAACACATACTCAGGATCAAGCTTCTCAAGCTGTTTCCACACTTGGTATTGTTTGGTTTTACTGTTGAAACTCCAACCATGTTTGTGATCAATAGGTTCACCAACCTTCATGTTCATTCTCGACATGTGCCAACTAAGACCAATGTTGCTACTAAAGAGTTCAACCACGTCACACTTGCCAGTTTGACAAACCAGTGAGTCTGCTCACCAAAGTAAGCCTCAGCATATTCAGCTATGTCTGGCTCATAGCCATCGGCATCTTCCACAGCAAGGACAGGATCTGGATTGTCAAGTCCAGGAACAGCAACATCATGCCATTCATCATGGTCACGTCTGATCTTGGGTTGATTGACACGCATGACAGAATTGTCAACATGAACATTGACCATAGCACCTTCTTGTGAGATAACAGTACCTCTGATCCACCTTTCTTTCTTCCAAGCCTTTGACGCAATAGAGTTAGCATTGGCAGAAGACATCCAAACAAAGACCTGGTTTGTAAGGACCATCTGATGGCATAGTTCGTTTGGCCATGTCATGTCTAAGGTCGGCTGCTTGCCTTGCTTCCTGATGTGCCTTCAATGCTAACCTCTGCAGTTCTTGTTGTGTTCTGTCCTCAGCTAAAGAATCAACGCTAAGTTGAGCAGGATCAGAAGTTTCAACATCCAGAAGATCTGGTGGTCGTCTACCAGTGGCAATTTCCAAAGGCGAGTAACCACTAACAGTGAGTTGAGTGCTTCTGGCCCAAACAGCACGTTTCACAGCTTCTCTAACTGTCACTCCTCTGAACCTATCATTCTCAAGGTTCTTTGACATGACGTGCCATTGTCGTTTGAAGAGTCTAGCAGCTGATTCAGCTCTGTTTGGCCATGGGGTTCTTGAACCACAGGGACATTCCTTAATGCCATGAGTTCTGTAGTAAGTCAGAAAGTCTTCTTGGAAAACGGCTTCATCACCTACAATGGCCTCCGGCATACAATTGTTTTCATCAGTCCAAAACCTTAGAGCCTGAATAGTCTCTTTGTTGCTCAGTGAGTTTTGTGCCGTAGCCCAAAGAAAATTTGATGCATCATCAAGAACAAGCGACACCATGTACTTGTTCTTCCTCAACTGGATCTCAGCATGAGCAACAAAGGTAACATCTCCAAAGTTGGAAGCTCGTATGCCAGAAACCCTGGCTCTCGGCAGTGGTGCCATGGAAGTACTACACGCACGACACTTGTTGTACATGTCTTCATGCTGTTCATAAACAGAATCAGGAAATCCCAACATGGAAGTCCTTCTTCTGAATTGAGTAGGAGACATGTGGCAGTGCTTGACATGAAGTTTGTACAGTTCATTACTGTCTTCAAGCTTTCTCAGCATCTTCTTGTATGTTGGCGTCATGGCTTGCACTTCACTACCAGGTGGAACAGAAACCCGCCTAGGCTCAAGAGCTTCACTAACTAGTTTCTCAACTTGACTTTCTGAATTTTGCTTACCACGCGCACGTGCAGGAGCAGAAGAGTTGGATTCAATGACCTGAGGTTCATCTGGTTCCAGGTTCGTTTCCCCAGCAATCCTATCCAGTTCATCTTCACCATCTTCCGGCTGCTGGGGATAAGCAACAACAACCTTCTTTCTTGATAAACCTCCTTGAGCGTCATCTACCAGCTTTGGTTTCTGCTTACCTACGTGCCTCTTTGCTGTAGGAGGACCTAGATCTTTTTCAAGCGCGGTCCCTTCGAAATCGGGTTGCCTGCCTCTCCCTTTTGAGAGCTTGGCTTCGTCTGTACACCTGGTCGATCAGAAGAGGCTGACCCAGGGTGAAACAAATCATCTATGTTTCCACTGACAGGTTTGGATTGACGATCTATGTCACTTCTGACGACATCTTCAGGAAAGCCATAGTCCTTCTTGATCTTGTAGACCATCTTGCCCTTCCAGAATTCCTCCATCTTGTCAGCAAACCTCTTCTTCTCGGTGCGCCACAACTTTCTTCCTGCTCTTCTGGTACTCAATGTGAGTTTCTCTCTCATCAAGAAGTTGATCTTGCGAAATTGGAATTATTTCAGATCTGTTCGTCGGTCCTGTCTCTTGTCTTCGTGCTGCCTGATGAGTTCACGACGTAGTCCATCGACTTGCCAGTAGTCACCAGTCACCAGAGCTTCTTCTTCTTCTTCTTCTTCTTCTTGAACATCTTGCTTCACAGCAATCTGACTGTACTCAAAGTGATCATGTTGTGAGAAGAAACTCTTGACTTGTGGGGTCTTGAAATGTACTTGGCTCATGTACCATGCAACATCTTGCAAATCCAGAATGAGATGAGTACTAAGGGCTGTCTTCAAGACATCTTTTCTCATGCCAATACGTGCACAGGACAAATAAGCCTTGTCTGGAGTATGTTCGAATTGGAATCCCAGGTTTCTCATTTGTGGAAGTGACATCAACCATGGGACATCACGTTCTTCGACAGTGTCGAATTCTGTGAACTGAGTGTTCCATCCATTGTCATACATGAATATCACAAGCTTCTCAGTGCACTTCGATTGTTGAGAATTTGCAAAGAAGAATGTTGAACTTGTTGGCGGAATTTCATACCAATTACCACTGTTGGGATGTGAGCCAACATATCGGCAGAAAGCTTCCACTGCTCTTCGAGAGCCCATAGCTCTTGTGCATCCAAGGTCAAGGATACATACAGTTGGTGGTGCAGAATTCTCTGTATGAAAAGCTAGTCCATTCTCACATGCTTGAACAGGCTGTGTGGCATGAAATGAAAAAGCACTCTTCTGCTCACCTGATACCTCTATCTTTTCAGAGCATTCAGAATGAGATGGTATCTCTGTCTTTTCAGAGTATCAATGCATAAACAATGATGTGCCTTTTGCCAACGGCTTCCATGAAGCCCCACTGTCTTGTAAACCAACTTCTCTGGGCACTGGTGCTGGTCGACGTCGTAGACCTGAACGAAGTGCTTCAAGATCTCCAACCAAGACAGGAAATCTCCTGGCTCCTGAGTGCGTCTCTTCTGCTCTTGCTCTTCACAGGTAACTGTCAAAACATCCACACGTGCTGGGTCAGTCTCTGCAACTGCAAAGAAACCATGCCCTGAGCTTGATGCTGCTGAAGAGTAGTGAGCTGTTTGCTGTTGTTGTTGTTGTTGATGATTCTGTATGGCAGGAGTCGATGAGGTTGAACGTAGTTGGATTTTCCTTTTCCATCTTCTGGTTTTCCTCCTTTGCCTTCATGATCCTTGCCTTTCTTGCCTTTCTTTCCTTTTCTTTTCCTTTTCCTCTTCCTTTTCCTTTCTTCTGGAAATATCCATACTCATCTAGGTAGTACAGATCTTCATAGGCCCAATAGCCTTCATTCCAGTTCTGATCATCGGCCCATGGCCGTCATAGGATTCATTCCATTCATCTCCTTCATTCCACTCTTCTTCGTATCCGTCTTCACTCACCATGTGAGAGCGGCCTTTTCTTCTTCCTTTTCCTCGGATTTTTCATTTCCTTGATCTGAAGAATCTTCTTCCTCCGCCTTTTCCTTTTCCTTTCCCTTTTCCTCCGCCTTTACCTTTGCCTCGTCTGGTCTGTCTGCCTTGGAACCTTCTCTGATAAGATGTGAGTTCAGCGTCATCAAAAACGTAGAAGACATCTTCTAAAGCATCCGGGAATCCTTCTGCGCCATCTTCATCATCTTCGGCCCAATAGCCGTCAGTTCCTTCTAGTTCACCTTCTTCCAGAACGGGGAAAGATCTTCTCTGCCCAATGCCAAAGGTTTGCATCATAGGATTGTCAACTGCTGTTTTCGTAGTGCAAAACATTTGCAGGAATAAATCTCTAAGTTCTTGCGCATTGTACTGATCTAATTTTCTTCCACGATGTGTCATGATACTTGTGAGTGTGTTCCTCTGATCTTGCGTCAAAGCTGCCAGGCTGACAAGTTGTCACCTAAGGGAAAAGCCAATCTCTGTTGTGTTCTTCTGTCTGTGTTGAGTTGCCTGAATGCCGCCAGTGCATGTTCATCTGTCCAAGGTACATTGACATGTGGTCCTTGTCCTGGAGTAGCTGCTGCAATTCCTGCAAGGTTAGCTTGTCGAGCTTCATGTTCGAGACGACATCATGCAACATGTGCAATTGCTTCTGGACTGGTGGTCTCCAAATCTGGTAAGAGATCCGTCCAAGACTCAATAAGTCTGTTGCCAGTAAGTTGAAATCTAGTCATCCGCTTATGCAAGTCCATTGTACCTCCATTGTATTTCATCAACTGCATGAATCGATACAAGAACACTGTTTTTGGCTCCCTTGGTCAAATGCGGTCGCAAGAATCTTTTGAAATAGTTCACACCGTCGTTTGGGTCTCTCAACAACTCTCTGTTCAGTAGTCTTTTGTACTGAGATGCTTCACCTCCCAATCAGTTCCTCAATGCAGGTCGACGTTTTTCGGGTTCCAACTCTGTAATGTCACACCAATCATCAATTGCGTCCTCGAAAGCAAAGAAAGTGGTCCTTCAATCATAAGCAGAGACTACCTTCGTGGTCATCTGCTGAGTCATGTGAATTGAGGGTTTTTGGGGTGCTCTTCTCATTGCATTTGATTTTATTGATTCCATCCATCTGCATCGACAATGTCGAAGTCATCATCATAGCCATGGCTTGCCATATCGGGCTCTACCTGGAGCTCACCTTCAATGAAGGTCACAGCTCCGCTACGACTTGAAGAGGGGCAATAGCGTCCTGATAGGATCAGCTAGTGCGTCTTCCCAGGCTGCCACACTAGTTTTCCTCTGTCGGCCAATAGCCAGTCAGTGCGGCACCTAGACTACAAGCTATACCTCTATATCTCTCTCTTGGGCCTTGACAGCGTATGTAAACTGTGCTCAGTACTCATGCTATGCCCTGGTAGGGCTGAATCCAAAAACAAAAACAAGAAAGGGAAAGGAGGAGAAAAGGAGGAGGAAGGGAAAGGGAAAGGGACAGGATAGGGAAAGGGACAGGACAGGGAAAGGGAGTGGAGAGAGATTGGAAAGGGAAAGGTCAAGGGAAAGGGAACGGAAAGAAAAAAGAAAAGGGAAAGAGTCGGAAAAGTGGCCGAACGGAAGGGGAAAGGCGGGGAAAAGGGAGGGAAAAGGAAGGGAAATAGGAAAAGGAAAGGGAAAGGAAGAGGAAAGGGAAAGAAAGGGAAAAGGAAAAGGAAAGGGAAAGGAAAGGAAAAGGAAGGGAAAGGGAGAGGAGAGGGGAGGAAAGAGGAGGGAAAGGAAGGAGGGAAAGGAAGGAGGGACGAGGAACCTGGGCAGACGGAACCCGACAAAAGGAATTGACACGGAAACAAGACATAAACAAACTGCAAGTGCAATCCTTCTCGATAAACACTAGCATGTCTATGTTTTACTAGAAAACGTTTACTTCTGTCCAAGGGCCGTGCATACTGTGTCTGAGAGCACTTACTGTATGTGTCTTTAATGCATTTGGTGTTCTTTACATTTTTCTTTTTCATTTCTGCCAACGTTACTTTTTTGATTTTTCTTTTTCATTTCTGCCAACGTTACTTTTTTGTTTTTTCCAAGTCATCATTTTTTCCATTGCAATTTCTTTAGGTTTGTTTTTCTGTTTGGGTTACTGTTTCCACTTTTTGTTTGCATGTTTTCACTTTTTTTACATTTTCCAGTCGAAGCCTGTTGTGGCAATACGTACTTGCATATAACTCTACTTCCTGCAGAAGTGGAAAATAGATCATATGCACTAATTCGCGGACATTTGATGTGATCCATTCCATCGACCTTGTGCGGAAATCCTGCAACATTTGAGTCAACGAGCGTGCCCTTCACCAGCGTTGCAAAATTCCTGGTTGTTAGAACTCGCACACTAGGTCTGCGGCACAGTGTTTCCCACATGCGTTTATTAGTGCCGTGCCTTCTTCATGTTCTTTGTCAGATGCATACCGTGTGAAAGGCTCTGCTCTTGTGCTGACACTTGACGACTGATTGGGTGCTAGAACTTTTTGCAAACCCAGAGCGCCACCTACGAAATCGCGTTCAGGCGGTTTCAAGAAACGTAGGGTTTTAATCTTTTGTGGCGGAAAGCGAGCAATCCGACAAATGCCAGCTTTGTGTTTGCACAGAGCTCTGCATTTTTGCTGGCCTCCGCCATCCACTTTGTGACGACATTGCGGCAAGATTCAGCAAGTAAAAATCTCGGGAATTCGCTCACTGTTTTTTGAGGGACATGGAGTTGTCATGGTTTGACTAGCATGCACGACGATGCAGCAGATGTGAGCAGGCTATCGAGTTGTACATGTATTTGCTGGTCTTGCAAGAAGTTCGGCCGTGGCTTTTCAGAGCTGTGGGTGCGAACCAGGAGACTTAACACGAATCAATGTATCAGGACTCGGTTGGGGTCTTGTAGGGAATTCAGAGAATGCTGGAAGATGAAGCTTGTTCCTTGGAAGTTCTTGTTGTGTAGGCGTTGGTATCTTGCAGAGTCCGCCTGTTTGCCCCCTGACTGGCCAGACACTTCGACACCAGGCGTTGTGCCCTAGACTTCAACTTGAAGTCTTTCAAACTTAATACAGCTTGGGAGCTCGCTTCCCTTTTTGACATCTTGACACTATGAACCACGGTAATCACGGTAATCCTGTTGGCATCTCACACCTGGATCAAGTCCTTCTGAGGAAATGTCCACCTGAGCGTTACTAGAGTCTGCCTTCGTCTCAGCTTAAAGAGATTGGATGTCTCATAGGTGTTTGCAAATAGGATGTTTCCAGCAAAGCCTTGACGTCAGTGACGGTGTCTTTACGAGTGTGAAAACATGTCAAAATGTGACGTGAGTCTCACAAGCAATCCCACGCCTGGTGTTGGCACAGAACTGTGTTGGTCAAACCTTTGCCAGAGTCTCAGGATATGTTCGGAGATTGTTGCGCAACGCAATGACATTGTTTTGTGCTGGTTTGACAACTGGTAGTCTGGCTTGTCGGCACATGGAAAGTTTCAGTGTCCAAATCAAGACGTGCAGCCTGCGTGGACGCCTAAGATGCAAGCGCCATTGGCCCGATCAGTGTATTGACTTCCCCGAAGGTTGGCTACAGCTTTTCAGAGCGAACCGAAGAGATTGAAAAAGAGAAAGATAATCGATTCATCACAACTCGGCTGGTGCTCTTTGGGAGAAAGAATGTTGGAAAATAGAGTTTGTTCGTGGGGGGCTAATTTTTCAACGGGATAAAAAGGTCAGTTGACAACGCAGGGTTCTTTTCAGTTTGCAATGCGCCAAGTTTTTATCGGTCTGTTCCCCCGTTTCCTTAGTTGGTTTCTGTGTTAGTTGGTTTCTTGGTTTCTTAGCGTTTAGGTTTCTCAGGCTCTTGCTTTCGGAGATTTCTTTGGATCAAACAACCCTAGGTTTCTACTTGCTCTGTGCTTTGCTTCGTATCTGGGGGTTCCTCGTTGGGGTTGTTAAGATCATTACATAATTACATACATACATACATACATCCTACATGCATACATGCATACATGCATACATGCATACATGCATACATGCATACATACATTCATCATTCATTCATTCATTCATTCATACATACATACATACACACATACACGCATACACACATACACACATGCACACATGCACACATCCAGACATACAGACATACAGACATACATACATACATACATCCACACATGCACACATGCACACATGCACACATGCACACATGCACACATGCACACATGCACACACATACACACATACACACATACACACATACACACACACATACATACATACATACACATACATACATACATACATACAGACATACTTACATACATACATACATACATTTCAGCGTTGGCGGGATGAAGCCTACATGCAGCCGAAATATAGTCTAAACAAACCTTAAACCAACCCTAAACCAACTCTAACAACCTTGAACTCACCCTGATGCAATCCTAAGTCAACGCTAAACCCATCCGAAACAACCCCAAACCAATCCCAGAGCAACCCTAAACAAGCCCTAAACCAAACCCAAATAAACCCTAAATAAATGTTTAAACCTTAAGCAAAGCCTAAACCAACGCTAAATAAACTGGAAGTAAACATAAACCAAGCTCAAACAAACCTTCAAGAAAACTTTAAACCAAGTGTACAGACCCCAAGTAAACCCTAAGAAATAATCCGATATATTTACCTTTCAAAATAAGCGGAATATTATTTTTAAGAAGGTGTCTGCGATTGATACAAGGAGATGCGCGTAAGAATCCTAAAAGAGCAGTCCTCAATCCCTTCTTTTTTGGTTGCATTGCACAGAATTTGGGTTAGCAGGGGATTTTGGACACACGATGGAGTGGTGTTGCAAAAGCTGATTTGTGCGGACGTCTGCGAACGGTGCACGTGGGCGCAAGAGAATGAATGAAAATGGGTGCGGAGAAGGGTCCGGTGGGCATGAGCCAGCGTGGATGAGCGGATGTGTGCAGACGGTGTGCGCGCAAGGGAATGGATGGACATGAATCCAGTAGGCATGAGCGAGCGTGGATGCACGGATGTGTGCGGAAGGTGTGGGCGCAAGGGAGTGGATGGAAATGGGTGGGGAGTCGGGAGAATTAAGGATAGGGTGGGCGTGGGCGAGCGCAGATGCACGCGGACATGTGCCGACAGTGTGGGCGCAAGGGAGAGGATGGAAATGGGTAGGGAGAAGGGCCCGGTGGGCAAGAGCGAGCGTGGATGCGTGTATACACATGTGCGGACGTTGTGGGGGCAAGGGAATTGATGGAAATGCGTGGGGGAAGATGAGCGAGCGTGGATGCGCGGACATGCGCGGACAGTGTGGGGGCAAGGGAATGGATGGAAATGGGTGGGGAGAAGAGCGATTGTGGATGAGCGGACGCGCATACGTGCGTGCAAGGGGGGAATGGATTGAGAAGACAGGCCCGGGGGGCATGAGCGAGCGTGGAGCCGGGACGTGCGCGGACGGTGAGTGTGCGCAGGGGAGTGGATGGAAATGGGTTGGGACAGGGCCCGGTAGGCATGAGCTGGGCGCAAGGGAATGGATGGAAATGGGTGGGGAGAAGAGCTTGGTGGGCATGTGCGAGGGTGGAGAAGGGAAAGGCAATGGATGGAAATGGGTGGGGGCATGGGTGTGGGCATGAGTCAGTGTGCATGCGTGGATGTGTGCGGAAAGTGCGCGGCGTGAAGGAATGCATGGACATGGTTTGGGAGAAGAGCCCGATATGGGCATCAGCGGAGCATGGATGCGCGGACGTGTGGACGGTGTAGGCGCAAGGGAATGGATGGAAATTGGTAAGGTGGGAAAAGGGCCCGGTGGGCATGAGCCAGTGTGGATCGGGCACAAGGGAATGGATGGAAGTGGATGGGAATGCACACGGCGGGGCCGCAAGGGAATGGATGGAATTCAGTGGATAGAAGGGCCCAGCACCGTGTGCGGATGGTGTGGAAGCAAGGCTGAGGGTGTGGACGGAAATGGGTGGGGAGAAGTGCCAGGTGGGCATGAGCGAGTGAGAAGAGCCAGGCGGGCATGAGCGAGCGTGGATGCGCGGACTGGGTGCAAAGGCTTCTTTGTGCAAAAGCTTTTGTGTAAAAGCCTCTGTGTGTAAAAGCTTCCGTGTGTAAAAGCTGCTCTGTGTAAAGGCTCCTCCGTGTAAAATCTTCTGTGTGTAAAAAAAGCTCTTCTGTGTCTGAGTCAAAGCTTTTCTGTGCAAAAGTTTCTGTGTGTAAAGGCTCCTGCGCGTATCTGTCTGTAAAAGGATCCGTGTGCACAAGCGTTTGCGTAAAAGGTTCTGAGTGTAAAAGCTCCTGTGCGTAAAGAAGTCTGTGTGTAAAAGCTTCCGTTTGCAGAAGCTTCTGTGTGTAAACGCGGCTGTGTGCAAAAGCTGCTCTGTGCGAATGCTTCTGTGTGAAATAACGGCTTTGTGTAAAGGCTTCTCTGTGTATTGTGTACAAGCGTCTCTGTGTAAAAGCTTCTGGTTGTAAAAAGTTTCTGTGCCTAAAAGCCTGTGCGTGTGCAGCTTTTACACATGTAAAAGCTTCTGTGAGTAAAAGCTTCCGTGTGTAAAGCTGCTCTGTGTAAACGCTCCTCTGTGTAAAAAATGTTTCTGTGTAGATGCTTTTCTGTTCAAAAGCGTCTGCGTGTAAAGGCTTGGTGTGTAAAAGCGCCTGTGTCTAAAACTGCTCTGTAAAGGGTCCCCTGTGTCAAAGCTGCTCTGTGAAAAACCTTTTTTGTGTGAAGGATTCTGCGTGTCAATGTTTCTCTGTGTAATAACTGCTCTGTGTGAAGGCTTCTCTGTGTAAAAGTGTCTCTGTGTAAAAGCTTCTGTATGTTGAAAAAGTTTCTGTGTCTAAAAGCATCTGTGTGTAAAAGTTTCCGTCTGTATAAACTGCTTTGTGTAAAAGCTTATGTGCGTAAAGGCTTCTGTGTGTAAAAGATGCTCTTAGATGCAGGGGCTTTTACACACAGGAGCTTTTGTTTGTATAAAGTTCTGTGTGTAAAAGCTTCTCTGTGCACAAGCTTCTGCGTAAAAGCTTCTGTGCGTAAAGGCTTCTGTGTGTAAGAGCTACTGTGTGTAAAAGCCCCTGCATCTAAAAGCATCTTTGTGTAAACGCACCTGTGTGTAAAAGCGTAAAGGCACCTGTTCACGCTCCTAAAGCTTCTCTGTGTAAAAGTTTCATCCTCATCATCATCCTCATCGTCATCAAGAACAACATCATCATCAACAACATCATCATGGTGTTCTTCTTCTTCTTGTTCTTCTTCCTCTTCTTCTTCTTCTTCTTCTTTTTCTCCTTCCTCTTCTTCTTCTTCTTCTTCTTCTTCTTCGTCTTCTTCTTCTTCTTTTTTTCTTCTTCTATCATCATATTTTCGTGCGTCTTATCTTCTCGTCTCCTCCCGGCTCTCTTTCGGGCCACACTGTCGTCTGGTTTCATAGAAAGTTGGGCCACTGGCGTAGACTTTGTCCGCAGATGAAAAAAACGCCGCAAATGTTGCAAGCGCATGCCTTCATGATCTCTCATTCTAATAATAGTTGGCGGCAAGGGGAGGAAAGGAGGTGCCAGCAACCAATCATTACTGTCTTGAAATCTCCAGGGTCTTTTCCCTTCGCTTGATATCAAAAATGCCTATGGATGTAACGCTGAAGACAGACTCCCCCTTTTCGGGAATCCGAAAACTTGCCGCACTTCTCGATTTGTGCGTCACAAACACTAGGCTCAAGGCATTCTATGTATCCGGGCCTTGCGACTTCTGGTTCCTATACAACATGGCTAACATGCTCGAAGTCAGGCCTCGATTTCTGTTCTTGTGTTGGAACAGATTCCATGGATTGGTGATACCAGGATCTACATCCCCATTGGCTGAGCTATTCTCAGCTACTATCGCTGCTCCATGCGAGCCCGATCGTGTTGACATTCTTCGGGAGGCACGGCCAGCAGCCGGAACATCATCGCTCACCCCTGCTCCATGCGAGCCCGAACGTGAAGGCATACACCGTGGTAAAGAGCCCGCTGCACTGCTTGAGCCCGATTGTGTCCTGCTCCCCATTGAAGAAGCGCTCACAGCTATAGTGCTAGAGCCCGAACGTCTTGTCAATCTCAAAGATGTAGAACCTGCACTGTTGGTCGCCCCAGCGCTTCCAGTGTTGAGACCTCTTTGAGATGACGACCTTCGTCTCGTCACACCATCTATGCCGTGTTCCATCGCCCTCCTTCTCGAAGACACACTAACCGGCTCATCCACAGGTTCGTTCTCCTCTTCCGATGCTTCTGACCTTGTTGTCACTTCTTGATCACCTGATTGATGACCTCTTCTCGTCCTTCGTTCTTGATGCACTTCTTCTTCAGTCGGCATTCGCAGTCTCTTCAGGCAGCACTGAGTGGCTTCGCACAAAAGTTGCCCCGCATAGACCGCCCCCAACGTCATCAAGACTGCACCAGTCACCAAAATCGGTGTCAGCTCGCTCGACTCCGTGCCCTCCTCCTCCTCCATTGCTTGTGCTGAAGACACCAACAAGCTACCCACCATGATGGCCTTCATGGCCTTTTGTCCATCTCCTCCTCCAGCCTGAGCTCTTTCATTGCCAGCTTGAGGTACATCAGGCTTCATCAAGTTGGGTCTTTTCATAACGCCTGACCATTGAGTTGTTTGGTCAGTCCATCGGCGACCAGCTCTGTGCCCTTCAGGTGCAAAAGTTGCCAAGCTCCCCCGTGAACCATTTCCGTGTCCTCTATTGCTTCACGGAGGATCGCAGCTCTGATTCGCAAATGCCTGGTTCTCCAAGAAGAGCAGGTAGTGCCATTTGCCAGCCCAATCGCCGCCAAGTTGTCACCATAGATGACACGGCTGAAGAGGTTTGACTTCTGCGGCTCCCCCCACACGGCACATAGCAAAGCCTCTGTGGCCCTTCCAATTAGGAGGCTTTCGCAGTAGGCCACCAGCTCCGACTCCGCAGTGCTATGCGTAGCAAAAGGTTGTTGAGAGCTTTGCCATCCAACTGGGCTACCTCCAAAAAAGACAGCAATGCCCTGAATGCTTCTGAAGCCATTGCCTGCCGCATAGGCTATGTCCGAGAAGATCTCGAGGCTGTGTTGGCTTCGTTGAAGCTTCAATTGATGCCGCTCACCCCAGCCATCGTTGGGGATGTCCCTGAAGTAGTGCAGATCTCCTGGGACAGCTTTGATATAGCTCAGCAAGGCATGTCCAACTTGTAAGGCCTTTTCAGGGTTTCTGGACATCAATCGGCTCATAGTTGCCACTCCAAAAGAGATGTCTGGACGGGTTCTGGTCGCCAGCCAAAGTAATCCCCCTGCCAGAGCTTGAGCTTCCTTCAGGACCTGAGGGTCTTTGTGCTCCACCGCCTCAAAGTCAGCCTCGCTAATCTTGAAGTTGGGGAACTCCGATCGCAGTTTCACTTGCCACCTCTCCAAGATTTCTTTTTCATACCCACTTTGGGCCAAGTGCAAGCCGTTGCCCTCCTTGTCCACAGTGATCTCCATTCCGCAGAACTTCAGAGCTTTGGATTCCGAGGCCCATTCAGCCGCTGCACACGACCACTTCGATTCGACAGCCTTCAGGGCTTGTTGAAGAACATCTTCTTCACCGCAAAAGAGCAAGTCATCAACGTAGACGCACAAAAGTCCACCCCATCGCACCTGCTGCTGTGAATCCACCTCCAAAAGTCTCCAGAGATTATCATCAGCAGTCTTTTCAAAGTGCCCAGTGAGCTCTTTGCCATCTTTGTCTGTCCGATGCCATCGTAGTCGAGGAAGTGTATCATCTCTATGCACCCCCCAATCACGGTGACTTGTTGTCAAGCCGTACAAGGCCATCTCCACCACCCAGATCTCCTCCTCCCTTGCTAAGCCCAATGCCTTGAATACTGCAGGAATTGTCATTGCAACCAGCTTTGTCTCATCTCGGCGCTTGGCATTCAAGAAGGCTGTTCTGATGTCTGTTCCCATCACCTTCCAATCCATCATCGCCGCTGTTTTCAGTGCCACCCGAACTTGAGTGCTGTCCGTGCCACCTGCATACACATCTTGTTCTGTGGCCGATGCGTAGTTTCCGCAGATGACCGCCCGGCTTCTGTAGGCACCCGTTTGGGCCTTTCTGGTGTGAACCATCTTGCCTGGCAGGAGCTCAATCTCGACACCAGCAGCCGCTGCTTTGTCCCTCAGCTGTTGTTGTGTCATCTGGATCACCGCTTTCTTCTGGTTCACCAGTTGATCATACTCCGCCTTGATTGAGGGCTCCCACCCAGTCTGGTAATGCCTCCCATACTTCCTTGTTTCTGGTGGTTTTTGTCACCAGAAACTCCTCCGCCACCTTGTTCTCCACTGCAGTTTCCTCCTCCAAAGCACATAGCTGATCTTCCAATGCCACTCGGTTCGCATGGCTTGGTTCAGAGTTGGCATCCACAGTGTTTGATCCAAGCTCGTTGCATCCACCAGATTCAGTTCCTCCTTGATGTAACTCGTTACATTGCAATGCAACCTGCGCAACGTTGGTGCTCTGGAACTTTGATTTCTTTGTGGGGTTCCTGGGCATGAGCCACCATCCCAGGTATTAGGCACCCCCTCCACATCCCCTCCACCTAGCCAATCCTCCTCCGGATCTTCAGGCATCCGTGGCGCACTTGATGCAGATGATTGTTGATCAGTCTCCAGAGACCAGCTGTCGCTAGAGTCCACCCAAGAAGGATTTGATTCGAACATTTCGGGAAATCTTTGAGTGATCACCCTCTCCCCCTCAATGTCCAACATTGAAATTGCAGGAGTTCTGGCCTTGGCTCGTTGCCGTCGTAGGGGCACAGCTGCAGGACGTTCTGGAAGATAAAGGACTTGCTCCTCGACAGATGGCTGCTGCACCTCAGGGATCACAATGTCGTCTGTAAAAAATCGACGACCTGTGGCTTTGGATTCCACAAAGTAGCCCGTATTGGTCAGCGAGGAGTTCATGTCCGGTCCCAAAATTGTGATCTCTTCACGGACCTCTCTCCAAGGTGCATATCGTGCCTGCCATGACTTTCGCAGTGCATAGGCTGTAGCCCCAAAACGTAGGAGTCTTCCCACCGGCCAGCCCATCAATTGTAGTTGCGCTCTAAGTCGGCGTTCGCCAATGTGACGAGCTGCCAAAGGCCATTGCTGCAACGTGCTCATGCCAGCCGTGATGAGCGTTCGAATGGACTTCTTGATGACATTCATCTCACCTTCCACACGGCCATTGGCTTTATAGGAGCTTCCAGGTGTCATCGTAGTCACCACATCACGCTCCAAGGCCCAAGTTTTGACAGGCTATGAGCAAAATTCTTTGGCACGGTCGGAGTGAAGGCGTTACAGTGGCAGTCCTAAGCTTCGCAATCTGCAGTGCATTCGTGCCAGTGCTGGTAATACATGCTTGACTGCCCTTGACTTAACTGGTTCAACCAGTGTCACCTGCTTGACAGCCACATTTTGAGCCTCCTCCACCAGACGATGCCATGTCGAATGCATGGATTGAGCATGGCGCACATTCTTGTCGTCGCCCTCTTCCATGGGTTCATCTTGTTCTGGTAGTGGTTGATCTTGGTCCTCACCCATTTCTTCCATCCCCTCAACTTCCTCCTCCAAACCTGGTAGGAATGGGTAGCAATGAGGCACCATCGCGAGTGACAGGCAAAGTGTAGCACCCCACCATCAGGTATTTGACACCCTGGGTGTTTTGATCACCTCCTTCAGTCATTCGGCCAGAAAGGTCAATGCTAGGGTGTTGCACTCGGCGATGTGGCTTGCTACGCCCCTGCGCTCTGACGCAGTGTGAACAATCACGTCGAGCAGGCAGGTGGTCGTTGAGAAAGTGCCGTTTCCACTGTTCAAGTGCGACAGCTCCCAGTGCTTGCACTCCAGGCTGCTTTGGAAGTTGATGTTGAGTGCTTGATGGAAAAGTTTCCATTGGTTCATCAGCCATTTCATTTTGTTGTTGCAATGAATGAGGTCCAAGATGTTGCACTGAAATTTGTTCATTTAGATTGTCAGGGCCTTCATTAAGAGGTTGTACTGAAACATGTTTGGCCCGTGGAGCCGCAGTCAAAAGGCTCAGACCTTTTGCCGCCCTCTCGTACTCCACCTCCTTGATGTGCTCTTGGATGGCTGTCGCTATCGCCAACTTGAGGCCTGGGGCCCATGACGCCCACCTCCTGGATGCTTCAATTCTGTCGTGCAAAGGCTTGTCCTTCAAGTTCTCAGGTGGCGACGATGGTTGCCCATGCAAGCCATGTAGTTGCAACAGAGATGCCATCGATGCAAAGAGGGTCGTGGGCTTGCATCGTTCATGCCCCATTCGACCTTGATCAAAGTCAATCTTGTAGAACTGGAGCACCTCTTGAAACTTGCGCCACTCTTTCGTACGGAACACCGACATGTATCGTCGTTGCTGTTGATCATTGCGATACTCTGCTGGATCACGTGGTTGTTCCAGAATGAACTCCGTCTTTGGGTCTTGTGGTGCTCGTACTTCCTCTGCAATCATGTAGAGGGACAAGAAGCGGAAGAACAGGATCGTATCTGAGTGGACCTTTTCAGTGTCTTGTGGTGAAAGGTCTGGAAGGCCATAGGGATACTGCTCACTTCGTAGCTCCCCCGGTCCCCCATCATTCTGACTTCGAAGAGCCGACACTGTACGGCAAGGCGGTCCACCAAGAAGAACTCGAAGTCTTCCAGAGGCTGCCAAAGCCAGAGCAAAACTGAAGACGTGCTTGTCCATCAAATTGGCGGAGCATCCACCTTGAATGTCGATGCACAGGACTTCCGTCGTGGCAGTGGACAATCTTCGCTCCCAAAACTGAGGGTTGTCACCAGAGAAGACATGCATGACGATGTTCTTGGCCCTGGCGAGTCGTCTTCTTTTCCTTCTGTTCCATGGGAGCATTGATCCAAAGCCCTCATACTTCACCGCTTCCAGTCGTGGCACCACCTTCATCATGATCTCTTCCGGCAAATTCGGAAACATCATGCGCAGTTTCAAAGTCATCGCCAACTCCAAGTCCAATTGAGACTTGTCCACCTCTTCAGGGGCCGTGATCATCTTCTGCACCATGGCCATCTTGCGCTTCTGGTGAGCCTGAAAGAACTCCAGCCACTGAAGAATGCGACGACCTTCATCTTGCGTCCAGTGGTCCCCTCTGCTAGCTGCACCGTAACGCTATGAGATTTCTGCCACTCCTCCAAGTCTGCAGCAGGTCGTAGAGCATGCGTTGCTCCTGAGTCAATGAGGACCAGCTCATTCTCAGCTTGGTTGAGGCTTCCAATCTGCATCACCTTCAGTTTTGGATTTGTGGCCACCGCTGGAACTCGCAAAGTCTTCAGCAATTGAGTTGCTTCATGTAGGAGCTCACTAGTGCGCTCATTGGTGCGATCTTTGCCCACATCCCCTCCACCATCACCCACATCAGTCACCGACTCTGTACTTTCATTCACCAGGTTGCCAGTCTTCAACTCCCCAGGTGATGCCCATGATGTCGCTGAAAGCTCATTGATCTTGGGCTTGGATGGAGTCATAGTGGATGGTGTTGAAAAAGGTGTTGAAGTGGTACTGGAAGTAGTTGCCCCAGAAGTCTTGTTGTTGACATTGGGTGCACCTCCTCCCCCCGAACCCTTGGGTTCGTCCTTGGATTTTGCTCCACCACCTTTCACTGGGCACTCGTGCTTGCGATGCATCTTGGAGCCACAATTCCAGCACCGGGCATTTTTGTCTGTGATGCCCTCCCAGGTATGCAGCCATTTGCACTGCTTGCCCGCACGGCAGCCGTTGTCACTTTTGAACCACCGGCATGGCACCTCGGCTGTACTACCACGGCCTTTTCCAGTTGATCCCACCTCCGAAGTCGATGTTTTGCCAGCCACATTGTCGCCAGCTTCCATGACCTTCAACTTCAATGGGATGGTGTCGGCCGGAGATGATGCCGAAGAGCTCATCAGCACCAACGTCTCGGCTTCAGCCAACAAGCATTGGCTGAAGTCCCAAATGGCTCCAGGCTCTGTGATCTCGTCGACCTTGAGCGCCGATCTGCTCTGGGCCAACCTGAATGCCGCTTGACTGTTCTCTTTTGCTACCATTTGCACTGCCGTCTCCAACGCTCGTAGTAACAAGGTTCCATCCGGAAGACTTGCCCCAACCTCCCTGGCACGACCAAAATGTCGCCTCCAACTCCTCAATGCTGATGAGAGCTCCGCCATAGTGCTTGTTTTGGGCAGCTGTGTCAACTCCTTCAGGATGAGGGATTTTTCACCAGGGCCTCCAGGTTGGTATCGCACGTAGAGCCTGTAGAGAATGGCTGTGCTGGTCATCTGACGATCTGTCACCAGCATTTGTTGCACTTCCTGCGACACTGCTTTGAGAAGTAGGTGAACACCACGTTGCTCGGTGCGTCCATAGCATCTGTCGTTGAGCTCGTCAGGCACCCCTGGTTCTATCTGAACCCTCTGCAACGGTGTCGCCTGCTTCCAGTCCGCATAGTGCACCTGAGCTTGTCGGACCGTCAAGTCCCACCATCTGCTAGCCACACTACTGAGATCTCGCATGACTGGGCCGCAGAGGTGAATCCAATCTCCAAATTGGAGTGGGCTGGCCAGCCCAGGCAGGTCTGGCAGGTCGGCCTTTGTACTGCCGATGCCTCCCCCGGTCTCCCAAGACGTTGGGATGGGGTCCAATCCACCTCCCAAACCTCCTCCGCCACCATGCCGTAGATCTCCACAAGAGCGTCCATCAAGACCAGCATGTAGCTTCCATGCTCCAAAAGCCCGATCTCCATGATATACATCATCAGTGCTCTGCGAAGCCCGAGCTTGTAGACGATCCGCACCGCTTCCACCATGCTGCAAAGCCCGACCGTGAAGAGAAAGATCACCACTTCCGCCACACTGCAAGGCCCGACCTTGAGGACATAGATCTCCGCTTCCTCCACGCAAGTGACCGAGGCATTCTTTTTGGTTGCCACTGCTCATAGTGCTAGCCCGAACTCCATCAAGGTCTGCACCACTTCCGCCACGCAATTGACCTGGAAATTCTGTGTGTTGCAAATTGCCACCCATGCTAGCCCGAGCTTGAAGCGGAGGATCTCCTGGATGTGCTCGACTGATCGCTTCGGCTTCATCTGGATCAGGCCGACTCAGATCCGCGGGCGGTGTGAGCTGACCAGGACCATGTTTTGAGTTCAAATGATCCCCAAAATCACACCTTTGAAAACCGCCGCCCCAATACTCAGACTTTTGAAACGCATTCCCATGAGAAACTGATGCCAACGTAGTTCGAAGGGCTTGGACTTCTTTTTCCAACCAGAATGCCCTAGCTTCAGTTGGATTCAACTCCTTCTGAGGTTCCCATGACACATCCCTTTTCAAAACTGTTGGCTTCACATCAATTCTCTCATAGCCATCCAAAAACTTCTTCATGCCATCCGCATGTGTAGAAGATGATTGAGGCTGCAAAAACGCAGGAGGAAATGGTGGTACTACTGGAGGTTCATGTTGTGGTGGTGGGCAAGGCTCAGCTGAATCCGGAGGAGTTCCCTCTGGCACCCGTGTTCCATTCGGAGTATACCGGGTATCCTGTTTACCAATACCAGCTTTACAGTTCGAACTCCTCGGAGTATGATAGCCCATCCTACCATCATCCATCTTCGTTGAACCCTTTCCCACATGCATGCCATCAGCCCCAACTTCAGACCAGGACGACCCAGACGACTGGCTAGCCCCCTGTTTCCACTTTCTCAACTCTTCTAACTCCAACATCATCTTGGCATTCTGATCCCGTAGGTGGTCAACAATTCCCCTCTCCAATGACCGCTGCAAATCTTCTGTGGATCGCTGCTCTTGAAGATCTACGTGCTCACCTACTCCATGAACATGCCCCTGTTGATGATCATCACTTCTACCCAGTTTCGTGGTTGGCATAGGCCCTTCTGTTTGCACCCCAGAGCGCTCATGCTGCTTTCCAAGTTCCAGATTCATCGCAAAACCATGCGGCGTCCTTCTGCTTGGTGGTGTCACAAACGCTCCAGCTCCACCTTTGACAGCTGTGCCCGTGGCAGAAGACCCACGTCCTTTGCCAATTGCTCCCTCGCTTCTGATCGGCAAGGGCTCTGAAGGCTCCACCGGGGAAACAACTTGAGGCAAGGTATGAGGCCTAGCCCTAACCAGCTTCATCTCATTCTGAAGTTTACTGGAGTAGAAAGGATTGATTGCATTCTCGGACCCTTCGGGGGGCGCAGAGTGTGCCCTTTCCATTGCTACACCAACCGAGGAAAAAACGTGTTAGACCGTTGGGCTCATAACCCTTGAAATCTCCAGGGTCTTTTCCCTTCGCTTGATATCAAAAATGCCTATGGATGTAACGCTGAAGACAGAACTGTAATCCGATTTGTTTGCTGTCGTTTTGCTTTTGGGTTCTCCGCCCCCCCCTTGCTTTTGGTATTGGAAAATGACCGAGTCTTGGTGTTGGAAAATAATTGTTTTTTGGTGTTGGAAAAT
>Ga0126342_10000505_pt1 | contig 43273 bp, 26 predicted proteins | sample Cyp1metagenome_FD_92528 | JGI IMG/M metagenome (GOLD analysis project Ga0126342, IMG submission 92528) | Coral microbial communities from Lord Howe Island, Old Settlement Bay, Australia - Cyphastrea 1 metagenome | ecosystem: Host-associated > Invertebrates > Cnidaria > Coral ...
CTGGACGAAGGGTTTTCTACCTTCTCAATGGTATGTGCCTGTCTCAACCCTCCTCCCTGTATCAAAGGTGCTTTCTTTTTCCCCTCCTCAAAGGTCCTGGTTTCCCAACCGTATTCCCGGAAATTTTCCCATGTTCGAAGGATTTCTCAAGGCCAAGTGTTTTCCCACAGTGAAGGTTCGCGCTCAAGGCTGCCAAAAAAATAAAAAAATAAAATCCCGGAGACAAACCCATACCCCGGGGAAGAACACTTGCGACCGAAGATTGCAAATATGCATAAAACATGCTATGTGTTTTTCTCAATGGTATGTGCCCGTCTTAATTTTTTTTAAAATTTTTATTTTTATTTTTTCTCCCCGGAGGTCCCGGAGAGGAACCCTTGGAATTTCTTCCCCCGGAGGTCCCGTAGAGGAACCCTTGAAACCCTTTTGCTCGTTTTTTTTTCTTTGTCGTCTTTCGTCGTCCGTCGTGTTTCAATGGGGATCCTTGAGACAGACACTTGACCTGAGCAAGACCACAAACGAGAAAGTACCTTGGCGCAGACCTTCGAGTAATCCATGAGCATCATTATCTGGGAACCCCTACATCTTTACCAACCAGTATTTCATTGCATGACAGAAGGTTTTGAATACTGCTCCCTGGTTTCTTCATGAAAAGCAGCCGTCAGCCAACTGGACGGGTATAACCGTTGGTGCCCCAGTTTTTGTTTGCTAAGTTGGTAAACGTGACTAAGTCAACTTTTTTTGGTGAGTATGTCGATTTCGAAGTATATATGGTTAGATTGATTATATGCCATAAACCTGTATAAACCTTCTATTTGGTGCATTTGGGGATGGTTTGTGCCACTTTCATGGTCATACTGGGGATGTTTTTTTGTTTGTTTGTTTGTTTTGGTAGGGGTTTCACAAGTTAGTTAATCAACAAAAATTGGGATTCAGTAATGGGTTGGCTACCAAAAACTAGGGTGGATTTGATGAACATGTTGATGGGTATATAGATGGTTTGTTGTGCCAGGATTGTTTTTTGGGTAAATTGCCATCTATCCAACTAACATGAAAAGACCCGTTGACCAAGCAAATCGGGGGTTGGTTTTTTTCGAAGACCGTTGCCATTTTCCCCTTGGAATGGGCAATAATCGGGGGCCTATGGTAGTTCAAGGGATGATTGCCTTGGGTAATTAATGAGTAGAATGGGTATCGTTTGTGGCGTGGCCACTGGGTCTTTAATGGGTAACTACTGTGTAATTCATAGGTAAGTAGTGCTTATCTAACTTCTAGTAGAAGACCCTCTATCAATTACCTATGATCTATGATGACCAGCTTGCTTTATTCTTGGGTCGACATGATAGATGTTGTGCTGTGCTTTTGCCTCTTCAATGTTAGAGTCGTGGATGAAACGTAAATGACGCATTGTTCATACGACCAACAATGCGAATAAAGCATCAAGTGGTATCAAAGTCAAAGCCACTAGATTCAAGCATTTGTCTTGGTTGCGAAAGAGGCTGCAATATGTGCAAGGTCTCTGAAAAGATTGGTATCACCAAGTAAAGCAATAATCACCTGAACGATCCTGGAGCATTTGCCAGGCATCAAGGGACCATACGAGGTATACGTGCTACCCTCTGGTAATTTAACGTAGCTATTGAAAATGGCCATTCATAGTGGATGTTCCCATTAAAAATGGTGATTTTCCATAGCAGTGTTAGTTTACCAGAGGGTAAATCCCATTAATATCCCATTGAATCACCATAAAATCCCATTAAATCACTATAAATATCTATAAATCCCATCAAAGTTCGCTAACCCTTCCAGTGGTGCTTGGCTCCGGCTTCCTGCAGGAAATTCTCACGGAGTGCGGGGAAGACGTTGCTGACGTGCTGCGCATCGTGGCGCGGACTGCGAGACGTGTGTTTGAACACCAAAGGGAAAAGATTGATGTGGTATGAAGGGGTTGTTATTATTACTATTATTATGATTATTGTTGTTGTTATTATTATATGTATATATATATGATGTATATGATGTATTAAATATATATATATATATTAAATATACTTATATATAGAGAGTATATATATATATGTGTGTGTGTGTAATATACATCCAAAAAATGGTGATGCTAGTCATTTAGTCATCAGAAATGGTGGGGACATACTGGGAAGATCATGGGAGCATCCTTCTCGGGATGATGTGGCCTGGGGGGGGAAGCCTCATGAAAGAGTTCGGAAAAATTATGCAGTCATCAAAAAGTGAATGGGCCATCAAATATTGGGGACATATTGGGGAAGATGATGATCAACCATGGGTAATTCAAGATTTTTTTCGGACAAACCCGTATGAATTTATCTTATCAATGAATCGTTCCGAAACAATAAAATGCCGATAGACATGGAAAAACCATAACCAAGGGTTTGGAGTTGAGTTGATGAATTTTGAACCACGAAGGCGACTGGGGTGTGTTCTGCCCCGTTGAGGTTGCAAGCTGGAATTTCGAGGATGATCAGATCCTGGCCTGGAAGGAAGACACAGGCAACCCAAGGGGGTGAGGTTTCTCAAATATTAGATCAGATGTCAAAAGTATCATAAAACAAGTAAATACTATAACATGATATTTCATATGTCACATAGTATATGATATACTATATATACACACTATATAGTGTATAATGCAAAATGTATATGTACATATCATACATAGACAGTTTCAGTATATTGCTGGAATGCACTGCCAGTGGGACGTGGCACCGTGGTGCCCGTGCACAGGATGGCCACAGCTTAATGGCCAAGGGTGGCGAACTAATTATACCAAAGTACTTTGGAAAGTAATGATGTACTAAGTTTACTAAGTAATAATCATCAGATTTAAACATGACGTCAAACCATACTATTTCCTGACCATCAAACTAGTCATCATACCCGAACAGGGTAGATCGTATATTTACACTATGTGTATATATAAATAAATATATATATATATGTGTGTTTTTACATTTGTATGTGTATATATATATACTGTATATATATATATACACTATATATATATATGATGCGAATTATTCTTTGCTTGAGCTTAGTGATTGGGTAAATACGCCTTCCCAAATACAGCTAGTTTACCAATGAAAACAGCACCATGGCAACGAGTTGCCGCAAGAGTTGCCCCATGGCTGCAGGTATGGGCATCAATGACTGGGTGGGATATTTGGACATCATGGGTTGCCAATTGACCTTGCGGAATGCGCTGGGCAGTGACATCATTTTGAAGCTCCCTGGATGACGTTGGATGCTGTTGCTTCACTTAAAGGAGCTGTCGATCGAAAAGAACAGAGAACAAAGAAAGGCATGTGTTTGAGGGTTTATTAGGAGAAACAACTAAACTTGCAAACTAGCAAATGATTTGTGAATCGGACATGCTTGGCTACAGATGCTACAGTTTTTGACACTGCTGTTGCTTCCCTAGACACAATTCACCATGTCAACTCGGATGCCTGGATGATATCATTGCAAGTGGCCAATGCATCCATGTACCGGGGAAATCCAAGCTTGAAATTGCACAAGTACATATCAGGGGGTAGACTTGGTGTAAAACAAAATATGGCCCACAAGACATGAAGAAACTGTAGATATCCCAGCTCTGGAGAAATATGCTCAATATTCTGGTACAAGGGGTGTGTAACATTAGAACAGCATCTAATTATAACATTCAGAAAACCATCCCTTGAACAGCACCTTTCATGATGACATCACCCGACTGGTAATTCAAGATCACTATGAAAGGTCAGAATTGTAAAAACCGTAAAAACATCTAAATAGAAATGTGCTATTTTGACTCCAGTTTGCAAACTGTAACAAAATCTATGTAAATCTATAACTTGATAATTTATAACATAATCATCTATAACAATCTGCAAATGATTATTTCATACATGTCACTGACATCAGCCATAAAATCCAGCAGTTCTGTACCTCCCTACAGCGCGTCCAAAAAAGCGCCGTGCTTTCTGGAGGTTCCTGGAGCCGCACCAGGCAGCACCACGACTCAGCTCGTGGCTGGAGGACTTCTTCAACTTTCCCGAAGCCGCCTTGGAGGCCCCGTGCCTAGGCCCGAGTCATGGGTAAGTCATGGTGGTAGTGGTACCCAAAAAATCGCTGGTTTATTGCATGGAAAATCCGAACATAAAATGATGAAAATGGATGACTGGGGATACCCCATGGTACCAGGAAACCTCCATATTTTGTTTTGGGACCTGATAGATGTGTAAGAGTCTACTGATAGATGAATACAGTGGACAGATATATAGTTATGTATATATATATACATATGTATGTATGTTATAAATTAGCTTGAGATTGATATAAATTGATACAAAATCCATGGTGTCCTGTAGGTACCGCCTTCAATCATGCCCATTTATAAATGCCCCACACACGTGACCTGCAATTGAGGTGCTGTGGGCCTGTCTTCCTAGCGCTTGGGCGCATGGGACACTGACACGGCGGTCGGCGTTGAACGCGGGGGGTCCGCCGGGTGGTAGCCGACCTGGCGGCCATGGTTTGAACAGTGCAGATGTAGGACAGGCAGATGATGTGAGATGCCTCAACAGCCGATGATTTTGTGCGACTGGTGGCTTCAACACGTGAAAAAAAATGACCTGGTGCTTCAACACTGACGTGTTATTTTAGTCTTCATTGTTTCAGAGTCTTTCTTCGGATGATACGTTGAGGCCACCAATTAGCTTACTGCTGTTATTTTTAAGCAGCTGTGGTTGTTTTGTTTTGGTGTTTTCCTATGGTAACACAACTTCTGTCCCATCCCCTTGGGGCTGGCCCTTCCTGTGACCCAGGCAATGCTCAGAGAGAGTGCTGGGGAAAAGAGCGCTGATTCTGTGAACTCTCATCAAATATCGCTATAATGAATGATGATATGTGATAATATATGACAATATATGATAGAATATGATCATATATGATAATATATTATCATGTTCGATCATGCACGATAATATATGATGATATATGATAACATATGATAATACATGATCATATTCGATCATATATGATAATATATGTGTGTATCATGTGCCTCACTTAATGTATGTATGGATGAAAAGAGATAGATACTCCACACATGTATCTGGAAATTCATCAATTCCACTCTCATGGCTTTGCACCAAGGCTGGTCGATCGAGAAGAGGCACGCGACGCCATGTGTCCCATCAAATTGGCTTAGTTTGGTATTGGGATCATGATAGATATATAGACAATATATATACTATATATAGACTATATATAGACTATATATAGACTATATATAGACTATATATAGACTATATATACCCTCAAGTTGGAAAGGTCTAGAATGGCCCCCCGGGTCTCCGGGCCAAAGTTCTAAAATTAAAAAAAGAAAAACATTGTAGAACCCCCGGTCGCGTAAGCATTGTAGAACTTTGGAAGTTTGTATAATACTGCATGATGATGTATGGTGCAGGTTTTGTGCAAGTGTTTGTGATCCCTAGTGAGCCGGTGGTTGAAAGCAATTTGCCAGTTTGATCCTCTTGTTCAAACCATGGTTTATGATGATTTACAAGGCTCGATTGCACTATGTCGCGACAATATGGCGGAACCAATGCCATTTGGCACAAAAACCAAAAAGGATAATATACAGATATACGGTAGAAAAATTGACAAATTCACAGTTCAGTTTGTTTCTTGATCTCTTGAGAACATTTCTGACTGGGGGAACTTGTGGGTTCAGCTCAGTTTTGAAGTGGTTAGCTGTACCTTTACCTTTGCATTCACCGCAACAATGCATTGTTTTTTGGATTTATGTTCTGCATGTTTGCTTCTTTTGCCGTCACCTGAGGCACACATAAAGTGGTTTTTGCATGTTGTGTCACAAGAGGCTGTAAAATCTCGCGTCGGAAATGTACGTGCATTTGCTGGGGATTTGCATGCATTTGGGTTGCTTTTTTGATTTAATTCCGAAAAGGCGTGGGTTAAATATTCGCCACAAATGAACATATCTAAGTTATCTAAGCATACAAATGCTCTAAAATGGTTTCCTCTTGCAGTAGCTGGTATCTCACACGTTTGGCCAAGCAGAAACCCATTCCAGAACCCTTCCCAAAGATAAATCATCAAGGTGCATTGTCTAGGGTGACATCTCTATGCCATAGCTGCAGTGTCCAGTCAGTGCTGTCTGGAGCCCCCACTTACGATCTCCATTCTGATGAAGGTAGGCAAACTTACCATATTTTCCAGGGACAGCTGTAGTCCCACGTACAGCTGCTTGTTAATTCCACATGTGATGGTGTGTTCCTTGTTTTTTCTCCTGCGACGCAAAAACGCTACTGTTTTGAAAAAATACTGCATGTAGTAGATTGCTGTTTTATTGAAAAATTAGTTGGTTGGACATGTTTGGATATAAATTAAACACACAGTCACACAGGAAATGGAATTGGCCCAAAACTCAATTCATTTGAAAAGGGGTAACTTAGGGCACATTCTGAAGGCATTTGGATTGGGGTGTGCCTTAATGGTTTGGCAAGAAAGGAAGCAAAGATTGCGGGCAAAAACCTGGCTCGGTAGCTAGGAAATGACAAGACCATTTGTGGCCACCCACTGAAAAATGCTATGGAGTATCATTCATAGAATTGGATGATGGGAAAATTTTAACCGGAAAGACCTATATTTCATGGTAAAAACCCAGGTTTCCGGTTAAGATTTTCCCAACAAAACCAATCCATTGAAGTTTGGTTCAAATCTCTGCATCTTGGATTTTTCCAATGCCAACGGTTTCAGCCAGGGTTTTTTGTTTATGATTTTTGTGTTAGGCATAGCATTTAAGACCCAATTTTAGAACCCAAAAACGGAGCATCCATTTTTTTGGCTGTAGGATTCGATTATTGAAACCATTTTTGGGGTCTAAAATGGTGCACCAGGGGCTCTGAGCCAACTTGAGAGGATGACTATATAGATAAAGCAGTTTTCGTACCTAATTTTCCAGTTGAGTTGGTAGTCATATTTTATATAGGCGTGTATTTTATATGATTATATTATTGCCTGTGGGTTTGTAGCTAATTGCGTTCCAGTTAAACCATTATTTAATTTTCTTGGACCCCCAAGTTCAGAAAGTATGTACTCATCATTGCCATGTTCTGCATCCAAAAAAAGTGTTGATGGCTTCTTGCACCTCATGTTTTTCTCATGTTTCGCAGACATGTACTTACCTGGCAAGAAACGCATGATGAAACTAATCAGACTGTTTTTTCGTCAGCATATGCATGAGCCACTCAGATGGTTGTTTAAAAGTTGGTTCAAGATGCCCTTTCGAAATCAGAACATGAAAATGTTGTTTCTTGAAGTATAGGCGCCTAGGCGCTCGTCAAAGATCAAACACCCAGTAGGGGCGTTTGACTGGCAAATTGTCATTGGAAAAGAAAGGATAATGCAAGCATTCTATAGTGGTTTTAAACATGTAGGCACATGTATTCAATTATATTCAGAACTAAGGGTAATTCACTTATGTTCAGAACATTTTGATGCACATGTAGATGTCACTTTGTTACCCTGACGGTGATGAAAACCCACCATGAGTGTAGAAAAGTAACCTATATCTGAATGTTGCACTACTGTGCAGGAAGATGAAGGATATCATGTACATCCAGCCCCCATGACTTCTTGATGGCAAACTGTTGGTGCACCCAAATTTTGATCCTCGCATCCCTCATTTTCGCTGTGCATCAAGAATAGTGAAGTGTGCCTAACCATCATTTTGTGAATCGCCAAATTATATCATGTGTTACTTGCGTAAGTGTGAACTTCGCATCATTTTTTACTTGGAAACTGCGTTCTTGTGGGTCTCCCCATTTTGGGTAAAAAACATGAAAACATGTTAAAACCTTATTATATGTTTGAGAGAAGAATAACATGTTGAACTTCAACATGTTTGGCTTCTTTCCTGATTCCACATCCATTTGACTGCTTAAAATCTCCCAGTTTTCATCCTCTTTGTGCCTTGCCAGGAGGATTCAGACGACGATTCGAGCAGCTTCCTCTCGGAACGGCGTCTGCCTGACATGAGCAAAGGCGCTTTTTTATGCGGTTGTTTCAGTTGAGCAGTGGCTGCGATCTTCCCTGGGTTGGTATTGGTATACTTTAGGGTTTGTACTGACCACTACAAGGATTTATAATGTATATATGTATATGCATATGTAAATATGTATGTATCTATCTATCTATATATATATATTTATTTATTTATTTATTTATATACGTATATATATATAGTACACGTATCATGGGGAATATCAGAATCCAGTAGCGGATTCCCTACCAACTGACCAGTATGAAGGGTGGGTCCCAAGTGAGTTCCCTGGCCGGTTTGTTTTGTTTCCTGGCCCCATTGGACAGGGACCTCCCGAAATCAGACATGGCCAAGAAGGGTATCCCAAAATATGGCATGGACGACTATAAAATCCAAATTGAGATGACAAATGACAAAGCATTGAGGATTGCATTTTTTCCTGTTTGACTTCAAAATCATAACTCTTTATTTGTTTGATTGTCCTGCATTGACTGGTATATCATAGGGTCATAGCATGTTATAGCCTGATGATCAAGTAAAGTCAGGAGACATTCGTAGCGTTTGGACCATCGCACTCTCTTTTTCCCGACCTGTCAGGTGAGGGTCTCTAGATTTTAGCAGAGTTACTTCCCCCTGATCCTCCTCCTCTCCGAGCTCCAGATCTCAGTGGGCACTGTCGGACCTGTCGGACCTCAACCGCGAGCGCCAGGTCTCAGTGCCCATCTCACAAAGAATGTCACCCAGATAGAATGCCATAGAATGCCAGAAAGAATGTCAGAATAATCCTCTCCCCCTAATACTAAACGCGGGCCGCCCCAAAATAATAAACTCCTCAAGCAGTTTTTATTATTAGGGAGGTATTTATTATTAGGGAACCAAAGCGGACCCTAATAATAATTTTAAACCCTTAATAAAGAAAGTTTTTTTTGATTTCAAAAAGAAGTAAATTTCCTTTTACAACACAATTAAAATATTGCCAAAAATTGGATTTCGAAGCGGACCCTAATAAAAAAAAAATCGGACGGACCCTAGTAAAAAACACCCTGGTGCTGACTAGTTTTTATTATTAGGGGGTGAAACCTACAAATAGTTGCTTGATGTTTAAATTGTTTTCTAAAGGGCAGCAATTAAAAGTCAAATTAACCAACCTGAAATTTTCCAAAATTGGAAATGGACCCTAGTTTTTATTATTCGGGCGGGGTTTAGTAATAGGGGGAAGGGATTAGATGCTGGATAGAATGCCAGCAAGACTGTCAGAGTATATGCCAGAAAGAATGTCAGATATAATGTCAGAATATATATATATATTCCAGATGGTCTGTCAGAAACTATGTTGTGAGAATAAGCTAGGGTGGGGATCACTCGAAGAAAGTATTTTTTCCAGCAGAGCCCGCAAAAAAAGTCCACAACTTGGCATTGCAAACTATTCCAACTGTATATCAACATATTAACCTGCAAGTGTCGCTTTGTGAACCCCTGCTTGAGCAAATTTCCCGGCATTTGATGATATGAAACTAATTAAGAGGCAAACCATTTATATACCAACTTTTTTTTGCCGTGAAAACCCTACGTTCATGCAACATGTCCCATTGATCAATCCATTTACAGTAGGCCATTCAAAAAAATCTTTTCATTGTGGATGGCCAGCTGGCCTGCGAACAGGTTTTGGTCTTTCCCGCGAAGTCCTCCATGATGCGGGCTTGCGTGCGAACGGACGAAAAGACGATTCCATGTGGCTTGGGCGAAAAGTCGAAGAGTTTGGGTGGGATCTGGTTACTGGGGCCCGGCTGGGGGTAAACCGGGTAAGGAAATGGGCAATGCATGGTCATTTTTGTTTATATCCCAAGTTATTCCATGTTATTCCTATGTATTTGTCATTCAACATCGTTGAACATCAATCAACAGCAATAAACATCATTAAGCATCATGATCAACGTGGATGGCTGGGAAATCCCCGAACTAAATGGAGGCTTTAAATGGGAAACCCTATTATAAATATCGTTTTGTTTGGAGGAAAATCCATTGTAAATGGAGGTTTCTATACCTGGGAAAACCATCAAACTAAATCGGGTTTTCCAGCAAACCATGTGTGATTTCCAGCTTGTAGATAATTATTCGGTCATGTTTGAAGAAATTTGCCAGCGACAAATAAAGATCTTGCAGCCTACTTTAGATTAGTCAGATGACAATGTGGGTTGAAGATTGAGTTCAAAGACAGGTAGAATTAGAATTCACATGGGTCATTGCTTCTCGATGATGCATGCGTGCATGCATATTTGTATATCTGTATGTTTGTATGTGTGTAATGTGATGTAATGTGATGTAATGCAATGCAACGCAACGCAATGCAATACAATGCAACGCAATGCAATGCAACGCAATGCAATGCAATGCATGTGTGTATGCGTGTTTGCAGCGTTTGCATGTTTAACTGTTCATGCATGGTTTTGGGAAACTCCAAATCTGACACCGGGGCAATGGGAGATACCTAAGGATAGCTAAGGTATACATGCTTATTTGTCGTGCAAGATCAATTGTTTCAGGCTAGCAAACGCCTCCCATGGCTTTAAAAAGTACTTCCGCGTTTTCGGTGCTGAGATGATCGTTGTATTCCATAGCAAACTCTTAGATTGCGAGAGGGAATGCACAGAAGGTTTTATATCATATCATACTTCCATGAATATGGCATTAATCACATAGCAGACATTAATGAAAATGGTGATTTAATGGTAAATTTACCATTACCATAGGTGATTTTACCATCATATTAGGTCACAATGTCTACTATGTTCATGGTAAAATCACCAGACAAAATCACCATTTTCCCATGATTTGCCAGGGGAGCCCCTCTCAATGGCGGTCTACGGAGCACGGTGTCGGCCACGGACCTACAAAAGGCGGGACACCTGGCACAGTAGGTGTTGTACATGCTGGTGCCATGGTTGGATCATGGTACAAAGGACTGCATGTAGAAACAGAAACAGCCCATTTAACTGAAATGTGTAAATATATACGTACCTGATTGGTGGTTTGGAACATTTTTTATATTTTTCCATATCTTGGGAATAGTCATCCCAACTGACGAACTCATATTTTTCAGAGGGGTTGAAACCACCAACCAGATACATGTGTATATATATATTCCCAGATCAGCGGTTTGAGTGTATTATAGTGAGAATTATTACTAGACTACTAGGGGATATCATATGTATATATATTACACATATATATATATACATATATCGGAAGATTCCCAGTCCCGTTTGCAAACGTTTGCAAACCCTTGGATTCAAGATTCAAAATGCGTTCAGAAAACTTCTTGAATCCAACCCCTGGGCCCTTCAATCTTGAACCCATATTCTTCGATTCAAGAAGTGTTCTGGGAGCCTTGCATCTTGAATCTTGAATCCAAGGGTTTGCAAACGTTTGCAAACGGGACTGGGAGTCATATGCGCTAAGTACAAGTTACAAGGTTCTTCCCATCAGCCTACGTCTGCCATTCAATAACTTCCGGACAAGAGTCCCTTTAAAAAGATCTTGGAAACGAGACAAGAAAAATTGTTTCAGAGTCTGTGGCGAAATTGTGCATCAATCAAATGTAAAGACATGAATATTACATGTTTCAAACCTTGCATTTGGCCACAGTGCTGTGCCCACTTTACACATGATTGAAGTTTTGAACTGCAAGGACCTGCTAAGGTCACAATACAGTAACCAAATTCAAATAAATTTGTAGTGTGCACGTTATTCAACTTTTCGTGCCATTCCCACTGAAAAGGTGCTTTCCTCCTGTAGTGTCACAAAAAGTGACAATATACATAAGCAGTAAGAAAGAGGATGTCAAGGACATAAGGTAGATCTTGGGGGGTAGCATTATAATATATATATATATGTGTGTGTGTGTATTTATATATGATATACATATGCTAGCCTCGCCCGCGCCCCCCCAAAAAACTACCTTTTGATGTTTTGCTATCTTGTAGCCAGTAACTTGCATTCGAAACATGCTGCATTCCGTGAAAAAAGAAAAGGTTGCTGTTAAAGGAAGATGCTGCTTACAGGTAACAATCTGACTTGAAGACAAAATATTCCCCTAAATAAGAGGCAATATTCTTGCAAAAAATACATTAATTTGTGGAACGATGCAATACATCATTTAATGAAGCTCAGTTTTCCTCTCATTGTTCTTATGATTTTTTGTTTGGAAAGAGTCCACTTCTTCAAGACACGGCATTCCCTTAAGTAAGAAACAGTATTCTTGCAGAAAAAATACAGTATGTGGAAAGATGCAATACCTCCTTTAATGCAGTTCAGCCTCCCTCTCATTTGTCTGTATGGCATGTGTTTTGAAGGAAAGGCTTCACTTCTTCAAATTAATGTTGCCTGCTTTCTTCAGATGTTTCATTCATGGGGAAGGGCATTGCACACATAGAACCATGACCTGTCTCTTTCAACAAGTGCTACATACACCCAATGCTTCTACTTCATAGCAATGATTATTTGTATTCTTGCATGGTCATTTTATTGGCCATGTCGTTTTGGCCTTTTGAAACATATTAATTGGGCCTGTGGCATCCATTGATTTTTCAGATCTTTGGTGGCCTCAGCACTTAAAAAGGCCACCTGGTTTATCATGGGTAATGCAGTATGAATCACCTGGTTTGTCGCACCCAATCACTGAGCTACCAGTAACTGGGTAAACCTTGGTTGGGCAGTACAATACTTGAATCTCTTGCCATCGATATGGATATGTCCCAACCAGCACAAAACATGACAACTTGTTTCAGAGTATCTTGACATTTGTTGAGCCTCATTTTGGGATGGTCATATCTACCCAAAAAAAACCAAACAGACGGGCCCATATTGGTACCCCAATGTCTTGAGCCATTCTCATACCCTCTGGTAAACTAACAACTTGCTTTGGAAATCTCCATGTTTAATAGCAATACATATGCTAAATCATCTATATAAATAGGTCAGTTTCTATAGCAAACCGTTGGATTACTATAGGGTATATCGATTGTTTGCCCAGATCTGTAGGCCAAGGGCTACGGATCAATGTCGGATCTCGCCGCGATGGCGGCCCAATCCTAAGCACGAGAGGTGTGGTTTGGCGGATGAAAGCAGACTGGGCACCTTGTTGTTTCAGGGGCAGGTTTCTTGAATATATAAGCAAATGGAAAAAATATGATCATTCCATTTGTTACCATCACATGTTCCAAAAATATCCGTATAAAAATGGCTAAAGACCCGGTATTTTTGTAGGCACCGTTTACCACATGGGGAGACTTTAGCAGGAAAGGCTAGCACAGGATGCCCCATGAAGATTATTACGTATTTCCCTCAAGATTCCATGACGACTTCCAGCCATCCAAGTTATGAAATTCTGGTTGGTGGTTTGGAACATGAATTTTTAATTTTCCCCAATAGTTGGGATGATGATCCAATCTGACGAACTCATTTTTTTCAGAGGGGTAGGTATACCACCAACCAGATATGGTTTTCGTTTTCAATCCTGGTTGATTGCAGGCTACCCAGAGGTTGGCTTGGTTCGATATCGACAATTGGTTCGATATCGACCAGGGTCCATCGACCCCTTCCCTACAGCCGGCAGTGGAATTTCCCAATGCTCCTTACTTGATATTCATTGCTTGTGTGAGACAGCTTTCATGTAGACAATTTGCACCTTCATGGTGTACCAATTACTATGAATGAAGTACATGCACATGTCTTTACGCGGCATCACTCTGTTGAAAACATCGGTCTTTAGATTTTTGTTTTACCCGCAGTCAGAGTTGATTTTTGTGCTGCTCACATCTCCCCTGGCATCCCCTTGGCGCCTCCCGCAGGGCCGATTCTGATTTTCCATTCTGAGTTTTTGTTGCTGCGAACAGGCTGAGATTCGTGCTGAATTCTTAAATACTTCGGAAGCAGCTGATGCCAAGCGAATCCCTCGTGTCGAAGTCATGTGTTGTTTCTTCATTGGGAACTGTATGGCTTGGTGTTTGTGGTGAGTTCAGTGAGATTTTAAAGACATAATTTCAATAGCCCAAAAATGCCAGAAATACAAACCCGTTGAAATCGTTAAGATGATATCAACCGTAGTCCATGGTGCTGCGGTGCTTTCCCCGCGATTGCTGTTTTTGCTGTTTTTGAATGGGTTGCAGCCAGCACAAGTTCGCATGGTTTCTAAAGCATTTGGTTTATTATCCTTATTGAAATTGACCATTTGGATCGGTATACCATGTATACCTCAACGACGCAGCAACATCAAAACACACCACAGGATTCCGCTGTGAAGCACCAGCTGCCTCCGGAAAAATTCTCTCCTCGCCCTTCGAAAAATGGCGAGCAAATTGTTTGAGGCCTGGGTCTGGAGCGCGGCGCGCGGGGGGGCCGACCTCAGGAATTCTTCTGTGGCACCGTGGACGGTAAAAGAATGGCTTCCACATTACACTGGATTAATATAGTATGGATGTAGTATGGATATAGTATGGATGGATGAAGTATGGATGTAGTATGGATGTAGTATGGATATAGTATGGATATAGTATGGTTAGTATGGGTTAATTACTATATAATTATATATTACCATTCATGTTTTTTGAGCATGTTTGTAGGTATGGAATAAGGCATGTGTGTCCTAACATGGTACTTCAAATCCGCTGGTTAGTCAGCGTTTTCCCTATTTTCGCAAATGTAGGTAAATATACATAATATACCATACTTGGAGCATCTGGGTATACTAATGTGACAAGCCAGTAACCAACCATTTTCAAAGGCTATTTACTCTCCAGAATGGGAGTACCCAAGAATACACCCCAATTGGACATGGTTTATGGCATAGGATTACCTTATCAATATCATGGCTGGTTATGTCGGTTGTGTCCCAGAAATCCATGACTCCTCGTGGTTAACTGCCCAGCCTTGTTTGATGAAACCAGATGGTAACTATCTTTGGTGCGAGTCCATCAGTATTCCGGTAAATTTTCCATATCCAGAATTATCCAGAGCATCCCCAGTACAGCCCATTATTTTACCAATGAATCTGGATATTTGGATAGCATGCTAGGACCTAGGAGAATCACGGGGAGATTATCAATGAATCTCCCTATTCTGGAGGTATTCGATGGTATTCGGGCCATTGTTGGATCCACCGCCGTCACCAAGTCGACAAATGTCCCACGTCGCCAACGTCGCCCCGCCTTACGTCGCGTTCCGCCGCCCTGTCGTCTGGCATTGCGATGAAAGTCGGGTTGGCCCGATTCCCGGCAGTGCAAAGATGACGATTTGGACAAACGCAAGTCCAACGAAGAAATTTATAGATAGACGGTACATACAACAGATAGGAAAGAATAGTATATGTAGATAGTATAGTATCATCGAAGGAAGTTTAGGAGTCAATCTTCCGACTTATGGACAGATGCAGCAACAGTGGTGGGAGCACTCAGAGAAGAGAAAGAGACACAAGAGAAAGAGTCGAGAAAGATCAAGGTGCGCGAAAAGGTAGAAAAGTCGCGAAACACGTTTTTCCAATGTTTTGTGGCTCTGGAAGGTCCAAAAGTAGGCTCGCTAATGCAGCGGGTTCGGAGCGACTTTGGTCAGTTGCGATGTTGAAAAAGTGCACGCCGCTGTGGCGCCAGGCACATTTCGACGTCAAAAGGAGAAAAATACCTCGCGTCTGAAGCACTTTTGGACGTTCAACTGTCACTTTTTTTGGCAGGTGCAAGGGATTCTGCACCTTGCCAAAAGTGAGCAAAACGTGAGGGCTTTGTGGCAGTTGCTAAAACAATGGCAGGTGTGGGACGTTTGAAGAGGATCTGCACTACACTGCACTACACCCCACTGCACTTCACTACACTACGCTACAGTACAACTACAGCTACAGCTGCAATTACTAGGCTACACTAGACTACACTAAGCTACACCACTACACTACACCACACGTACAACTACTACGACTAGAACTACAACTACAACTGCCACTGCAACTGCGACTACAACTGCAACTACAACAGCAACTGTAGCTGCAAGTGCGACTACACTAGACTAAACTTAGCTACACTACACTACACTAGGCTACACTGCTTTACAAATACAACTATTACTACAACTACACTACAACTGCAACTACAAACTACGGCTGCAACTACAGTACACTTTGCCAGACAACGACATTACGCTACACTACACCGCTCTACACTACACCGCAACTACAACTGCAACTACACCACAACTACCACTACAAGTGCGCTATACTATGCTAGAGATAGATACATAGATAGATAGAGAGATAGGCAGATAGACAGATAGATAGACAGACAGACAGAGGGAGATTTAGAGAGACACAGGGAGAAGGTGACAGAGAGGGTTAGAGAGAGAGAGAGAGAGAGACTCAGAGTTCGCTCTGCCATCCATGCATCACAACAAATCACCTCTCCTATATAGTCTCCTATCTGTGACACTTCCGCCACCGCCTTGCGCAATACTGGTATTATGATAGTATAGCGAGAACAGATATATGATATATGGTGATAGATACTAGTAAAGTAGATAGCATGATACAACAGATAGTATAACAACAATCATGAATAGTCTGACTAGTATAACTGGTTGGTGGTTTGGAACATGATTTTTCTTTTCATAGTTAGGATGATGACCCAATCTGACGAACTCCATCATTTTTCAGGGGGTTAGGTTGAAACCACCAATTAGATAATCATCGCCTGGGTATCTGCACAGATGGTAGAACTGATGCCCTCCAGTTATTCAAACGCAATGGAAAAAATAGGGCTGACGGAGCTGAGCCCGATTCAGCCTTCTCGTCTGGTTATGACTAACACTTCGCCATGGTATAGATGGCCCATAGAAATAGATGATTTTCCCGGCTATAAACCTCCATTTATGATGGATGTTCCATGGCTATGTGAAATGACCAGATGGTAATGGATTATTTTCCCAGCTGTAAACCTTCATTAAGTTCGGGGAATGCCCAGCTAGCCACATTGAATGAAACCGCAGGGTATAGATAGTATCACAGATAGAACGTTTAATAAATAGATATGCAGAAAGAGGAGGACAACATCAGAAAAAAAAATATGGAAATTTCTTAGAATGGGGAAGTTCAAACCATGGTTTCAATACTAAATAGTCTAAGTTTGGTTGATTTGGGGGTACCCCCATTGTACGAAACCTCCACGTCGATTCCTTTGCTAAGGCCAGCCCTGTCATTGGTTTCATCACCTGGGCATGTTTTCTTTACTCATGATAGGTCTTACTTGTACCATCCACGTATGGATGTTTACCTAAAATTGGATAACATTGGCTGATTTGGGCGGGTAAATGAATGTAACACTATAGTTACTTTACATGATGCATCAAGGAAATGCATGCAGTTGCCTTTTGTATATTTTGATTTTGGCATGATCAACACGTTCGCGATACAATGGAGAAAAAAAAAAGGTTACGGATCGATGGGTTTATGCCATCTTCGGTGACTTCCGTTTGGCACCGCTTCGCCACAACCGTTTGGCCTTGCACCGACGGCACAGTTTCCCGGAACTTCTGAAGCAGAGGCATCAGATGGTCATCCCATCCATGGTGATGAACACCTTGTCAATTTGTCCAAAAGGGTATAAATATAAAACCACCAATCAGAATCGGCATTCAACATCAGCCTTTTCACTAATGCTTTTGCGGGAGATGCTCCGGTTTGAATAGGAGTGTGGAAGGCAATGGGTCCGTCGATTGCAATGGAGTTGCGTGATCTATAGGCAATGTGATATCTTAAGTCCGGATGCAACGGGACTTTGCAAACTCCAGTTTAAGGTCGGGGTAACTGATATCTCCCAAGATTGTGATGCCGCAAATCGGCCGAATCGGCCACAAGGATGGACAGCCGCCGCGTGCCGTAGATGTACAGAAACGAGCAACCACACTATAGAGAGCCACCCCGGTAGCATTCGAAGCAGTCATCAGTCATCCAAAATGGTTTTTTTATGGCCACGGGCCATTGGGCGAGAGGGTAGTGGTTAGCAAGGCTATTAGATCCCACAACGCAATTTAATACATACATGTAAATTATATTATTGTATATACGTATATATTAGACACATATCACATCACATTCGATCGTATAAGCAATAGCCAAAAATCAATAAGCCATTCAGGATCCCAAGTTCAAGTTATAAACATCTCCATTGGACTAAGCCATCCATGGTCCTAGGGGTGCACCCTAAAAATATTATGTTTCCATGTGTTCCATCATTTGCCCATGAATTCCCATTGGGAATTGGAGGCAATTGATTGTTTGGGTGTGTGTGTGTGTGTTTGCATGTCTATTTGTGGTTATCTACATGTAGATACCTGTATACAGAAGACTATGCACACGCACACACACACATACGAACAAGCGACAGGGAGAGAGAGAGAGAGAGAGGGAGGGAGGGAGGGAGGGAGAGACACACGAATGTGTTACATATCCACATATCTACATATCGACCTATCTATCCACCTATCTATCCATCCATCTATCATGTGTTTTATCTATTCCGTCTGCTTTATCTATTCTATCTATTCTTCTAATCTATTACCCATTCTATTGATTTGACCCTATTTTGAATTTTATCTATCTCTGTCTCTCTGTCTCGAATCCATCTAGTCTATCAATCTATCAATCCACCCATCCCTCTATCAACCCACCCATCCATCCATCTATCATCTACAGGTTCATCATTGTTCATCTATTTATGCGCGCATGTAGACATTTGCATCTGCAGGGATGGTCGACGTTTTCTCACCCCCGCACAGCCGTAAAGCTTCTGCCATGCGCTTGGGAGGAAAAAAGTTGGTGGCACTCGGCCTGATGGTAAGCATATGTATTTGTATGGTTGGATGAATTATAGCCAATTATAGCCGTACATTTGGATGTTCTAGTGCCTATAAAGTGAGATAGATTTGCTAAATAACTTGCTAACATGTTAAACTCTTGGAAGATTGATCGACACATCACCACAATAATATACAGTATGTTGAATATGTTTATCCATGTTTGGCGACAACATTCCCGTCATGGTCAATGCCATTTCTAAATGTCCCATCCCTTGTCAAAAGTCACGAGCACGTCGCTCTGAAAAAGAGACAAGTACGTCCTTTTCCCAGCCACATGAATCAAGAGGCTAAGAAACATGGTTATGCAACTACCCTTCTTGGTAAACTAACATAGCTGTTGAAAATCACCATTTTCAATGGGAAAATCGACTATAAATAATATAAATGGTCATTTTCAATAGCAAACTGTTAGTTTACCAGAGGGTGAATGGCCCATTTGGTTTAATATTTTACCGCTGCAAAATGGTGCAACTTTTCCAGTTGGCAAAAACTGTTCGCTCGTTGACCGGTCTGGGAAGTGCGGGTCCAGGGACAGACAGCCACAGCCACTCTGAGCTTGGCAAATTTAATCGAGAACAAGGTTTTAGTTGATTGTTAGGAAAATCCCCTAGAAAAACCATATGGAAATGGTGATTTAATGGTGATTAAGGGTGATTAATGGATATTAATGACTGGTTGGTGGTTTCAAACATTGCTTTTATTTTCCATCACATATGGGATGTCATCCTTCCCATTGACTTTCATATTTTTCAGAGGGGTTGAAACCACCAACCAGATAAGATTATAAAGTATGAATGTTGTTAAAACATGTGAACATGTTTAAACAATCATAAACCATGCCCTAAATCACCATAAATGGGTGGTATATGGTGGTATAAACCATAAAAACATGGATGGTTTATTATTGTTTTTTCATGTTTTACCAGCATTACAGCATTACTCACCACCCATCCCACTACTAATTCTTCCTCATCCTTTCGGCTGAGGAAGCGGCGAGTGGATGCCAACCCCATGCTGCGGTTGAAGGCATTGCTGTCCAAGCCGGATCCTCAGGTTTTTCGGTGAATCCGCGTGCCACGGACAGAGTGTCTCATGGGCGAAAATGTGGAGAAATGAGGGATTTGTGGAGCTTGATTTATCATGGATTTATTTTTTTTTAGGGTTTGGCCATTATAGAGTTGTTGATAAATTATAGTTGGTGGGAATTGATAGTTGATTTATGATAGCTGAATTGGATAATTGGTTTAGTTCACTATGTGAATTTTATGTTTGTGGTAGATATATTGAACTACTTACATGCCGGCGATTGTAAACCAACTTATGACTAGGGTTGATGACAATTAGGGTTGATGAAGAATGGTTTTAGATAGTGATAACAAATTCTCAAGGTCTTATAGACTTAGGTTTCATGAACGGTCTCATTATGATAGGGTCTTTGCTACTTATTGTCGTAAACACTCCGTAGCGCGACCTTTTTTGTGACAGCGGTGCCCGCTGATTTTTCGTCGCCATGGATCACTTGGGATCCACCGGGTCTGGGAAAAGACCATCGAACAGCGCTCCAGGTGAATTCTCTGAGCGGAACATGTCGATATACACGCGAAGTTTGGCTGGGATCCCAACAGGAAGATGCATGGAGATATCGCTGGAATCATTCCTGGAACTAAAGTAGGCTATAGAGACCTATAGGGTAGTATAGAATGGTATAGGATAGTATAGTGTTCTTCCTAGGCTGCATGTCCGTTGGCAGCGCTCTAACTAACATCTATTAGCCTTGTGGTTTTCTGTGGGATCCCTGCTGTCGATAGCTCAGAAATAGGCTTATGGTTACCATGGTTGATGACATTATGGATGTGTAATGTGTATTATGTTTTCACATTTCTGGCATTTATACATTGACATGTCAATTCACTTACGCTGTTTGAGAGAGAAAGCATCATAAAGCATCATAAAGCTGGTGTTTTCCATCCACAGGAGGGCTTGTGTCCATCGCAAGTGATGCAGACGCCCCTCATGCCCCAGCCTACAAAATGTTGCCTCCCCTCACTGAAACAGTGATGGCTGGCAGGGAAACGGTGATGCAATTCATAAATCCTGATGAAGCCCTGAACGGACCGATGTGCATGTTAGTAACCGTTCAGTCGGACGTGTGTTTTCCTTGTTCCATATCCTAATGGATTATACATACATATATATATATGTGTGTGTGTGCGTGTGTGTCTATTTACAGTATTTTTCAGTGTTGACACCACCAATCTTTGTTGTTTGGCTTCAAAGCCGGGTGTCCCTTTTTTTCGCCAAGCCTGGATCCCACGAATCGTAAGGGATGATCCTCCAAGTAAACCGCAAGAAAAAGTGCCCATTGTTGCAGTGGTACCCTCTGGTTATTTAACATAGCCATGGAAAATGACCCATGTATAGATGGTTTACCTATTAAAAATGGTTATTTCCCATGACTACGTTAAATAATCAGATGGTAATTTAAATATCTCCTGTTTTGGGGATTTGTTACATATCACCACAAGTGTTTGTTAGAGATTATATCCCTTTTTTGTATTTTGTTGTCGGAGGACGTTCAATTAGGACATTTACAAACCCCAGTTTTATTTTAATCCCAAGTGGGGAGTTTTGGGCTTACCAATTTACAGTATTTGCTTTCTATGGTTCTTGGTTTACGTTGCCTTCCAGTAGTGCTTGAATATATAGTTGAAAGATCTCATTCATTGCTGCACCTACTATGTATTCTCAACTTTCAACACATACCAGTGCATAAGTGGCATAACACTCATGAATTTGGCCTTTCAGCCCCGGCAGAATGCGGGTGAGCCGACCCAGAAATCACACCACTTCCCCAGCAGCCAACTGAACAGGGCATCGACTGTCACCGAGCAGTTTGCGAGACAAAAACTGACACCAGTCAGTGGTTAACCTGGCTTTCACTGATGTGTCCATGGTTTTCCTCAACTTTCCCTTGGTTTTCCAACCTTAGCTGCCCCCAATGTTAGAACCCTGCATTGCCATGGCTTCGCATGGTGGCCAGGTCCCAGGCTACTGGGACCTTCACTGCCGGTGGATCATCATCGTTGTGATCACCATCATGAACATCACATGAGCACAAGAATCATCAAGCCTTGCTGCTTGGAGTATGTTGGAATCATCTTTTTATCTCGTGATATCTCATGACATGTTGGCTGCATCTCCAGTTTCAATCACGTTTGGATAGAGATGAACATTGCCTATATCTGAAGGGGTTTTACATGGTTTCATGGTTTCACCATGTGTTGACCCATTTTCATCGGGCACATCTCCTGCCATCCCTGCAACACTGGACCTTGCAACCTTGGCTCTGTGCCTAGTTCGCGATCTGAGATACACTGACACAGCAACCATGAAGACAAGGCGGAGTCACAAGAATCGAAGTTCAAGCACCATTTGAACAGATCTTTGCAGCCCTTTTTCGATGACCAGATCTTGAATTGAAGCTTTTTCAAATCATTAGATCTGAGGGTGGATTTTAATGCTGGCCATGCATCACCAGTAAGTCATAAGAAGCCGCCTTCCGCCTGCAGAAATTTCCCCGGGCCTTTGATGAACCATCGCCGTGGCCAGGACTAGGCTTGCAAAGTGTCGCCAGTCTGTTGGACAGTGGAGGAGTCTTTTAACTAGATGTAGATGATGATGATGATGATGATGATGATGATGAGTTATGTATACTATAGTATAATGCTGATTCTGGGGTTGATGATGATGAAATCAGCCCCCAAGAAACCTTGCTTCAGTATATGTTGGATCCATTTTGTTCGTTCCCTACCAGGTGATGCGGCCTTTCCAACCGCCTCAAAGTGACTTTACGTTGGACGGTGACTCCGGGCTCAATATGCGCCGTGGCCTTGATCCGCTGCTTTCATGTTTCAACCAGGAAAAAGGGGACTTAAATGATTTGTTTACGAAATGAGCATCCTGAAATCCTGAAATGTGATTTATATACTATATATATATATACATGCGTGTGTCTATTCTATGATTATAGCTTTCAAATCGTTTTGGTATTGCCGTCCTACTTGGAATAATGCCCCAGTGTCCCCCAAAGACGTTGACCTTTAAGATTCAATTGTGGAAATTTAAATCGCCGAGAACTGATATTAGTTTTTGTGCTTGGAAGACATGGATGTAGATGCACATAGGTTGACATAGGTGCACATCGGTGCGCAAAGGTGCATATAGGTGTACATAGATAGAGATTCAGAGATTATGTAGATAGCTAATTATATATACGGTTAGCCGTGTTTGTGTGAATTTACCAAAACATAAAGCCTCCTTTCTCAATGCCATGTTTGACTACTTGTACATAGATGCAACATCTAACAGATGGGGAGGAGGAATTGAGGAACCACAACGCACGAGCTGCCACACTTGGCCAAGATCGGCAGTTTCGGAACAAAATTATTGGCATCCAACATGGTTCAACTTGAGCGAGTTTGAGCTCTTCAATAGTTCCACCCCCCATATGGTCCCCATTATTTTTTAGAGAAATGCAAAACCCTGGTTTAAACAAAATAATAATAACTTAGGAGAAAGGCGGAAGGTACCATTAAACATATTATCATGTTATTGTTCATTGGTTGTGGTCATAGATCTCTGGTCCAATAGCGATACGCCGTGATAGGAACACTCATTAATCAACAAGTATGATGGGATGGGATAGGGGTCTGTTTCCTGGCTCATGTGTTTCTCTCAGCAATGTGTGTCATGATGTATGTTATGTCAACAATGCCATTTCCAGAGCGGATATGGATCATCTGACGTGACCTGATAAAGAAAGATGTGGCATGCCACTGGGGAATGCACACAGCAGTCTGACATCTCACAGATGTGCTCAAAGTGTATTTTAGGGCAAGATGGCTGGAACGGGTTCGCGATATCCACCCCATTTTTAGCAAATCCCCACTGCTTGTGCTCAGGCAGCTTGCTGGTGGCGCAATGCCACAGGGCAGTCTCATGCAGGGCCCTGGGCCCGGATTCTTGGGCCAGCCCTTCATGACGAGTCCAGGGAATATGCCTGGCAACATGCCTGGCATGCAGCAAAACGTTCCCCAAGGTAGCGGTGTTGGCACTATGAGTGGCATGGGCCCCGTGCCAGGCATGCCGCAGGCAAATTTGCCCACAAACCTGGGGCAGGTGCAACTGCCGGCGACACAGGGGCCATTGCTAGGGAATTTCAACCAACTGCAATCAGCTCAAGGACGCACAGAGCCCGAAAGTCGTGGGGCACCAGGCAATATGACCATGCCCAACCTGGGCATGATGCCCATGTGGCCTGATGGGCAACGTCCGGAGCCGCCCCGGCAGATGGCGCCCAACATGCAGCAACCCTGCGGGAATTTGGGAGAAGGCAACCAGATTGGACAACAAATGGCCATCTTGGCTGGTGGTTTGCCACCACCTTCAGGTCAAGTCATGGGTGCTTTCTGTGCACAGTTGCTGGGAGGTAACCCGCCTCAGATGGGTGGTGATCAATTGCCTCGTCCTCCCGACAAGGGTCCTGAGCCCGGACCTGGCATGGACGCTTTGCGTCAGCCGTGGATGCTCCAGGAGCTTGCCAATGCCGCCATGATCCGTGACCTGGACACTGGCGGTCCTGGCAACCTGCCCCAGCCCGGCCCTGGTGGCCCAACGAACCCACGCGGACCACTGATGCCAGAGCAGATGCCGCAGAACACGCAGAGCAACCAGCCCCTGCTGTCACTGCAACAGCAGCAGCAGTTGATCCTCCAGCAGCTGCAAACCTCGCAGCCAGGTACAGCTGGTCTCCCCTCTCAGCTGGGCTTTTGCGGCATGGGTGACTTGCCGCAGCCCGGCAATCCCCCTGGAGGGGCTGGGGCGCCGTCACCTGCGCCGGCGCCCGGAGGATCTATGCCGCAGTTCCAGAACCAACAGCTGCGGATGCAAGGCCTGGGGGGATGTGGGACTAAACGGGTTGAAGAGTTGCACCATCTTGCACCAATTGGCAGCAGAAAAAGGTGCACCCAAGTGCTGGCCTCAATTAGCTACACGATTCTACACGTATCATAGATGTTTGAAGAACATAAAACCTGATGCATGCCAGGGCCAGGAAACCAGGTCGCGTTTCAGACAGCTTGAGGACACAGATGCTTGAAGAGCCCCCTTGTCAGGTGGCATGCAGAACTTTCCCATGAACCCTGACTACCAGGTGTGCCTGGGGGTTTCCGTGGGTGAATCCTCAACCGTGCATGTCCAAAAAATTCTATAGTGACTTCTAAATGACCTGACTGTAGCGAGTAGCAAACGAGTAGCAAATGATCCCAAAAAGGCTCCGAATATCCTTCAATCCTTGTATCATGTTGGTCAATTTCTCCCAATGTCGCTATCCCGTGAGAATTCATCCTGATTACCCTCTGGTAATTTAACGTAGCTATTGAAAATCACAATTTTTAATGGGAAAACTCACTATAAATGGCAATTTTCCATAGTTATGTTGGTTTACCAGAGGGTACCATTCGTTTTGCTATGCCCCAATTCATTCATTTCATCCCAATTCTGTCATGCAACGTCGTCGCAGCATCCCATGTCTGGACCAACCTGCACCAATCCACAGCAAGCGTTGGACCGTACAAGGTGGTGCCTCCCAGTTGTGTTTGTTGGTTTCTAAATCCCATAAACGTATATAAACGATTATAAACGTATAGATATGTCATGATTTATCCACAACAAAATCACTAAATTGGCTTCGTTTCAAACCATGTTAGCTATTTTGAGCTAGTACATTTTTTTTACCATCACGCGCGGACGCTCTGGGAGTCGTAAGGTCACAGCGAGCAGTGACCGTTACGGTCAGTACACGCACTAATGGACAGGTCTAGAAAGATCTCCAGCCTTCCGTATTGGGCGCTTCATTGAAAAAGCCGCTAACTGCTGTCCCATCGTTTTGACGGTGTTGCAGCCTAGCCTCAAAGCCATACCTCTCTGTGGAGGTGTGACACCAACGGTTGTCAAATCAAGGCATTCAACCCATTGGATTTCAAAATCAAAACATTCATCTAATGACAGGAAAAAAATTCGAAGGAGCTTCAAAATCGCTGCCACCGTCTGTTTGTCCACAATTGCCGCAGGAAGAACTTGTGGGTCCACCCATCGATTCTTCTCTTTCAAGTCTGGAATTGGCAGTCTGGTGTTCACCTTTCCAAGACCAAGATGAATTGCCAGCTCAATAAGTGACACTTTAAAGGTAACCGCATCCTCTTCAAGTGTCTCAGCCCTGAGCCAGTCAAACATGTCTTTTGTGAAAACGTACCCAAACTTGCCAACCATTTGCATCGCTCCAAGGTCATCCCCTGGAAGTTCTGGTAATGCTCGTTGCCAAGGAACGCTGTGAGGACAAATTCGCTGACCATCCAGCCCTTCATCAACATCACAAGCCTGCTCCATGTCATATTCTTCAAAATTCTCTGGGTCCTTGGCGTGAAAGGTCTCGGCAATCATGAAGTGAAAGTCTACTAATAGTTTGAGGATCTCGGTTTGCCTATGGAAATGATCCAGCATCTGCTTGCGGGAGGTCTCCAACTCAAATGCCCTCAATGAGTGAGCCATCACTGCTTCATGGTCTGCTCGATCATTCCAGTAAGCTGTCCAACTATCCACATCCATCAATAGGCGATCCAACCCTCTGTGCGAACTGACATGTTGTACATGAATCCTCCCATCATGCCCATGAAGAAGAGCTTGAATCTCCTCCCACACATCCGCATGAACATCTGTCGGGACATCTTCAATATTCTGCAGAATCCTTGCAACACCTCCTGCCGCATAGGCATTGTCTGACCAAATTGTAGTGTGTCCTGAATTGAGGACTGCATATATGGTTGCTTCCTTAATGGCAATCACCTCAGCTCGGTCACTGGTTTGTAGCCATCCTGCAACTGTTCCCTTAGCAACCACCTTGTCATGCATTGCACTTACCACCGACCATGCTGCTGCTGCTGCTCCCCATGGATACATAGGGTCAAGACATGAACCATCTGTAAAAAGGTCAAGCTGAGCTTTGGGACTCAAGGTTTTCAGTCCAATTCGCTTGGCCTCTGCTTGCGCAAGGTTCTGCTTGTACTGCATCTCAAAAGGATTTCGAGATGGCAACAGTCGAAGTGAGAAGGCTTGAGGTAAGTGATCCCAAATTTGCATCAAATAGGGAAACTGCTCTCGCACCTGGCGGGTTGCTGGGCACAATTTGCATCTGTGCAAGATGGAGTCCTCTTGCCCGCATTTGATGCATCTGCCATCTTTGGTGAGGTCATACTTACTGTGGATACGCCTTTCCACAAACGTCCCATCTTGTAGGACATGAATCGCTTCACGCTTGAAGGGAGCCAATGCTCTATGCACCTTGTCGAGCACTCGCCAGTCAATTCCCTGAAGGCCTTGGACATCTTTGCGCTTGCTAAAGGCTGCTGCAACTCCTTGACGCCACGCATCAATTGCGAGATCTTCAAGTCTCTTCTGTCCAATGTGCAGTAAGTTGAAGGCAACCCCATCATGATCAATCAGCATGGGTGGTTCAATTTGCCACCCTACCTGAGCACAAATCTCCAGGAGTTTGCCAAATGGTCCATAAGATGGAGCTCCCTGATAACTGCGCATAAAGGCACTCCAGAGTTGCATGAATCCAGCTTGCTTGTTGCATATGCGCTTGAAAGTGAGGAGAACTTGCCAGAAATGAAAATATCCTGGATCTGTTTGGGGCCGACAAAGAATAGCAAGCCTCATGCCGGGGTTTGCACCTCCTCGATTGGCCTTCAGAGCCCGCATGGCTTCTGTTCGCAGCTGCTTTGTGTGTGTCCAGCTCATGCAACAAATGGCACTGCCATAGTACGCTCTAGGCCAAAAGGCCTGGATCAAAACCTTCTGTTTGATCCAGAGCGATACCGCCATCCTCCTTAACAGTTGCCACAGAGGTTTCAAAGCTTTGATTCTGTCCAGCTGCTCTACAACACTATGCTTGCTACCATAGGTCATAGGCGCCCCCAGATCTTTGGCATGCATCTTGACTTCCACGTTGATCTGCTTGCACTGAGCACGCAGATAAGGAGTACTGGCCCAAGCATAACTCTTCTTTGCGTCCAATTTCAGCGCCCACATGTCTGACCATGCATGCATCTTGAGAATGCCATCATGTAGGTTGGATGTGCTTCGACTGAGAAGCTCAAGATTGTCCACGAAACTGAGCGAGGTGACTCTTGCATACAGATCCATATACTTGTGAAAAACCACATTGGCAATGGCCATAGCCGCGCATGACATGGCACATCCTTCTGGAACTGTGTTTGAGAGTAAAGGAGGACCCACCTCGTTTGATAGTGTAAACCTCCTTGACATATTGCTGAGAAAGAAATCCCAGAGTCTCAACACTTTCTTTGAAGCTCCCAGGCGCTGCCCCAACCAGAGCAAAGGTTTCCGTGGTAGGCCCTCAAAAGCTTTCTCAATGTCAGAGACATATCCTGCCAATGGTTTCTGCGTCAGGATGGATTCCTCTATTGTGGCCTGGATCAACATCCAGATTTCAGCTCCTTCTTTGTTCTGCAGAAAGCCAAACTGATGGTGACCTGCACATTGAGAGAGTAGCCGTAGGATTTGCTTTGCCCTGAGTGAAGCCCAGCTCCTATATATCATACTATATATGATCACAGGCCGAAAGTCACCCACAAGCACTGAGTCGTCACGCTTAGGCAGCGGATGCACAAAGCCAGTGCATAAAGCTGCCGGAAATTCACCAATGGTCTCCCAGTGGTTCATCTGTTGAATCAGATTCTCTTGGAAAACCTCTGGCATCCATTGCAGATCTCTGCGTGCATATCCATCAGGACCACGAGCTGCGGAAGACTTGTACCTCTTGTTGGTCTCCTTCCACTGCCCAACCGTGATGTTCTCATGTTGCTCTGGTACAGGTTGAAGGTAAGCTTCACCAAACTGGAAAATGCGCCGCCAGTCTGACTCGGATGGTGGAGATTTCCACCACCGTTCACTCCAGAATTCTGCAAGATGCCCTTGAATTTGCTCCACCGTAGAAAAGTGTCTGGTGATCTGTGCAACTTCTGGGTGCTCAGAGTCAATGGCAGCTGAAAGAGTGAGAACTGGACCATCAGCGGAAACCACTGAAAGGTGTTGCCCTTCAATATTGATCACACATTGTTCAGTGATTGACTGTACATCTTCAACATGAATTTGCGTTCCATCATCAGAAACTCCCAGGATTTGTGTTTCAGCACGTACTTCCAGGTGTTGCAGTGGGGTTTTCCCCGTTGGTCTGACCAGAGCAAAAATCTTGTTCTGATTCTCCTGCAGCGCCAGTTGTAATGCTTCCTTACGTTGCTTCGCATGCCAGTGTTCAAATTTGCGATAGTTGATCTCATAGTCCATGAAAATCAACTCCATCAGTTTCATGGAAGGAACCCTGTTGGGAATTGTAAGTGGTGAGCCTTGACATTTAATGGGGCGTTGTTGCCACCAGAAGGCAAATCCTCCCTCAAAGCCCTTTGATCTATAGATCGCACGCCAAAGTTCAGTTCGATAGATGACTGCATCCCATGTGGTTTTTCCTGCTTTCAACGCATGAAGCATGGACTGCATGCGACGAAGTTGCATGAACCATTTGCGCACTGTTCTTCCCAAGAAACATGATGATTGTTGTACCTCACTTGGACGCGAAGGTTTCAAAATAGGACACTGCGGTGGTCTTTTCTCCTGCGCGGTTCTTTGACCTCTTCCCTTGCACGAAGGTGGCAAAACTGTTCCCGGTGCATCGATCACTCCTCCAAAACTATCCTCAAACGCATGACTGAAAACCCGAAACGCTTCATCAGGTGACAGCACAGGATTGTGTAGGGGACAGTTTGCAGTTCCATGCCAGAGTTTCATATCCACCTTGTCATAGGGAATGTAAGCTGGCATCTGCCAAACTTGCTGTTCAACTTGTCGCACCGGAAGATTCAAGCATGCCCCAATTGTAGTATGGTCAGCAAAAAGGGTCCACGCATCAACGCATGTGAGATACTGTGCAAGCTCAGGTGAGAGAAAGATGTAGTCAAGGATGTTTGCGTTCTTACTCGTCAAGGTATGAGAACGCCCATGTTTTTGAAAAGCCCACTCCTGAACATCTACCCATCCTTGTGACTTCCAGAGCATCATGCTAGGCGAATCATGTGATTTGCAGTTGAAGTCTCCGACAATGAACCTGGGTCCTGTTCTGGAAAGCACCAGTTCTTGTGTGATGTGTTGGAGCATGGTTTCGGTTGCTTCTGCCGCTCGAGGCCATGTTGGACTGCGAGGCCATTCCAGTTGGAAAGGCCCAAACCAGAGTTGGAGCATTTGAACTCTGCCCAGGGCATACTCGGAGTTTGGCCATGGAATAGACAAAGACCTACATGGGAGATCTGTAATGGTGCTCACACCAGCCCAAGTGCCGGCTTGCGATGTGGCTGTGCGTGGTCCAACTGGTGCACCATGAACAAGATGGAGATACCTATCATGTTCATGGCTAAGTCTGCGTAGAGTACTGTTCGCATCTCGTTGATTCATGTGTGTGAGATGGTTTTCTGAAATGCCCCAGACACCTACCGGGAGTTCAAAGTAGGATTCCTCTTTGCCTCGAAGGCCACTGGGATTTGATGTGCCAATCCACATGTCAGGACCTGGATGTTCCGCTTCCCCAAGCCGACGAACTTGTTGATGAAAAGCACTTACTTGAAAATAATTGCCCCACAAGTTCCAGAGAAAGACCAAAGTATCCCGGAGTCTTCGCAAGGCTCGCTGTTCATGTGAGAAACCAGCATCAGCATTCATACTCAGATCATGATCCGAGGAGGAATCCATTGGCAGTATGTCAAAAGCCTCATGTGTGGCAAGCACCTGTCTCACTCCAGCTTGTTCGTCTGACATGCAAACTATGTTGCCCAATTCATCTTCTGAAGATTCGTCACTACCAACAAAAACTTGGAGAAAACTGCCTTCTTCCACGTGTACGCGCTCCCCATGTGGTACATACCAATGATCAACCGTCACAACACATTCCTCAATTGAGCAAAGTTCATCCAGGTTGACAATGGCAAAAAGGTCCTGCTCATTCATCTGTAACGGCAGAAATCGCGATTTGAACTCTGCTACCATGAAGGCTGAAGTTCCTCGCGCATCTTGTTGGACCCTGATTTCTATCAGGCACAGAGCATCCTGTTCATAGGGTGAGGTGTGGCTGGCCAGTCGAATCCCCAGGTGTTGTGCGTGTGCATCCAAATGCGAACTGGCTGCATGACGAATGTGTACAAAACTCCAATCTTGCTCTTCATCATCAAGCATGTATTGTGTGATGTCATAATAGAGTCGGTACACATCCAGTCTTTGTCACCAGAGAAATCGCAAAAAGACAACATCATCTGATTCAGGGAGAAAGATGGCAAGCTGCTCCTTAGCTACCTCTTGCATGTTGGTGAATCTGTAGATGTCTCTTGCCCATGAGGTGAGGCTTTGTTGAAATTTGCACACCATCATGATGATTTCATCATGTTCCATCCCTCTATCCTGCATACTTTGCAGTGTAAGCTGCTGAAAATGCCCTGGTAATTCTTCAAAATGAGGTACTCCATAGCCTGTTTGCGCCCCAGTGATATGAAGGATACCGTTCACATCGCTAACTGCATGAAGTTGCAGGAAATCGCCATCTGCTAACGAAAGAGGGTGTCCATGCCTTCAAGGGGAAATGATCTGGCCATTGTGCTCCACTGGACACGGCGTGAGCTCACATCTTCCTTGGAAATCAACATTCTGGAACAGGTCGCTAATGATTCCCTGTGAGTCCAAAACGAAAGCCCTCAAACTGGAAGTGGAAGCATGCCCATTTCTCAAATTCCATGTTCTGAGACTGAGCAAAACCACAGAGCGCTGAAAGATCCCATCGCCCAAGTCCGCTTGCGCACGTACAAGAAAGGCTGCGCCACCATCATGAACTGGATGAGATTGAGCATCAAATGCTGCATAGTATGTGGTCATAATGTCCCAGTCTGCTCGTCCAGGACGAAGATCCGGCCAAATTTGTATCAACTGCCTCTCAATGACCTCCATGGTCGTTGCGGCAGTGACTCTCATGTTGATGACCTCCTGGCGACCAGTGGCATCTGGATCTGGTCGAAAAATCCACCAATTTTGATCACCTGGATAGTCTTGAAGCGCATGAAGATTGTCATGATCAAGATCAAAAGCCTCATCCATCTCCAAGTCGTCACCTCCATCTGCTGCATCTGGTATTGGTGCTCCTCCTTGGGCTTCCTGTGCAGTAGATAGAAGTCGTACTGCATGAAGGAAATGGTCCGTAAAGGACAATTCAATCGCTTTCGAGGCAGTGACATTGGAACGGTTCACACCATTGCCCAAACCCGCATAGGCAGCTGGTGTATGGTTGTCATTGCCATGAGTGTCAACTTCTCCAAGGCCTGGAACAAAAAGACAAAGAACCATGAGAAAGGATCTCATCCATCCCATTGAACTCCTGAATGTCTTTGATGGTGCGCGTCTCGAAGGAGGGTGACAATGTCCTTCGCGCGCACACCGTCAATCGTCCACCTTCTGGCGCTTGGATAAAAGGGACTCCATCAGCTGAAAGCCTGACTTGATCTCTTGAGAGAGAACTGCCACGTCTTGCTGCTGCTGTCCCATTTGGGTTGTGAGAGTACCCACTTGATTCTGCAGACGCTGGGTTGCATTGCCAGCATCATGGAACCACTGCTCATGCTTCTGGTTCTGATTCTTGATCTCCGCAAGGTCCACCTCCAAACGCTGGAATCTCTCCTCAGTGGTGCTCAGGACAGTCTGAGTGACCCGCTCCTCCATGGAATCAACCATAGCTTTGGCATGCATTGGTTCATCATCCATGGCCGTGTCTCCTTTGTTGCCCTTCCAAGACTGCCAGGGATCATGTTGGTTCCAAGGGTCTGGCTCAGCATGCCCTGCATAGCTTGAAGCAGAGGCCGCCTTGCTCCTGGTCTGCTGAGTCTCACCTTTGAGGTCCTTCTGCTGTCTGCGCAGATGTCCTTGTGTTTTGGCTGAACTCGTCAGGGTCACGCCACCATCTCCTCCATCATGAGCACGATGCAATGAAATCATCACATCCCCTGTATTTGTGGCCATGATCATCGCTGGCGGTTCATCGGTGGCTCCAATAAGCCACCCCATACCCAAGGAGTCCGCCTTGCATGGCTGGAGGGGACGCGCTTTCCACCCCCATGCTTTCAACATGGACAGGACCCCAAGTTTTTGAGTGCCGTGTGGTAGAGGACGCAGCTCATAGATCTTGTTCACTTCAAAATTGGCAAACGGTACCTCCGGGTTGAGCTGAGTGTGAATCATCTCAGCATCCTTGGTAGGGACACGCACCCCATACCTGCTGCCGAACCTCGCAACCGCTATCCCATGTTCTGTGATCTTCAGCTTGTGAATTGCTTCAGGAAGACTTCCATTCTGGATCCAAACAACCGTGGATCCGGTATCAGCTCCTTTTCCCTCAGTCTGTCGAGGTTCAATGTAGAGGCCCATAGTTCCGCTCAGTCTTTGCAGTGGCTTCATGAGGGTCATTGGTACTCGAAGAAGAACGTGAAAAATCTCGGCATCTTCACTGGCAACTTTTCTCCCACGCAATGTCATCCATGCTCGTGCCCAAACGTCCAGAACAACTGAATCAAGCTCCACATCAACTGGAGCATGATATTTTGCACATCCTGGGCCACATTTCTGTCCATTGCATAAGGTGAATGCTGGATGCTTCTGAAGAATGGTGCGCAAAGGGGCTTTGGTCAAAGTTTCCCAGCTATCAGGCCATTCATCACGATATTGTGCCAGCTTCAGAACCCCTGTCTCGATGGCTGGTGTCTCGATGACATCCATCTCCTGCTTCCTGATCACTGTGAGATCACCCAGGTTCACCAAGGAGCCTTCAAGAAGTACAGGTTCCTGTGTAGGAATGTAGAGTGCAGGATATCTCAAATTGAGAACCGGCAACAAACCTTGTTCAGATGGAGGAATCCTGCTGGTGGTGAGTACTGCCAGCCCATCCAATGAGATGGATTTTCCTTCCCTCAGGAAGGGCATCACCTCAGCCACCTGTGCAAACGCAATGCCAGCCCTATGGGCTGCAACATCTTGCATGGCCAGCTGTTTGACCTCTCCACCATTGTTCAAAGCAAATGTTCCGTCAATCAACTTCAACTGATCCGGCGCCACATCACTAGCTTCAAGCTTTTGTTTGACCACTTGGACCTTCTTGTCAGATGCTTGCACCTTGAACTTGGACTGAGCTTTCTGCCGAATTTGAACCTCCAGTTCATCTGCCTTGACAAACATGAAGTTGATCTTTGGCATGGAACCCAGTGCTTTGAGCGCCTGCCAGGGATTGCGAGCTTCAAGTGCTTCTTTCAATTTCATCTTTCCGATCTTGTCCATCGCAGCTCGGGCACGTTCTTCTGTACGATGTTCTGGTACCCCTCTGGCTTTCAAGATGTCACGCAATGGCCAAATGATGTCTGTGTCCTCTTGTCCCATGCCTTTGCCAAAGGCCAAGATGGTGCCGAGCGGGAAGTTTTTGACCAAGTTCATGTGAAGTTGGATCTCATCCGGATGATTTCTTTCCGTCCAGAGTTTCAGACATTCTCCAAGATGTAGAATCGCCAAAGTGCCACAGGTTTGACTGCTGTGCTGGACAAATACCTGCACCTTTGTCACACAGCACGGAGAGACAGACAAAAGATGTCCAATCCTGCGTGCAAAGCTCAAGACATCAACTTTGCTGGAATGCTCCTGTCCATCCATGTGTCGTAGATGTAATACTCCATATTGGTGATAGCATTCCAGAAGCATCCAATGTCTGTCATGTGCAATTGCCATGTAAAGCTTTCCATGCAAAGCAGCCAAAGCCCAATGAGCAAAATGTACATCAGCATCAAGTTGAAGACACCATTCTGTCGCCAATGCCGCTGGCATCCAGTAATGCGTGCGTTGCTTCTGAGCCATCATGATGAGGATGTTCGCTGCCATATCAAGGCATAGATCAGTGAGTCCACCAACAGGTAGACCTGTTGTCTGTGCCCCTTCCGCTTGCAGCAGTGATGGCCACATCAACATGACATTCTCCCAAATGCGAGAGTCCAGGTCCACACGGTTTCCATGTTCATCTTGAAAGCGCTGATTGCTTCCATCAATGTTCAGAATTCTTGCCGCCTCAAAAACAAAGGTGCCCACTGAGAAAAAGCCTTCTTGGATGGTGAATTCCTCCCCATCAATTTGAAGGAAGGCAATGCGAATGTTCTCCGCTTTCATGGTCTTCCTCTGCTTTTTGGGTCGGTTCACCATGTGATATTGTCCAGCAATGGAAGCACGCTGGATGAAATGATGAGCTGGCAAATTGCCCAACTCATCCTGCAAGTGAAGAACATGCCCTGGAGCTTGCCATTTGTACTCCGCATGGATCCAGTCCTCCACCTTTTGTCCTGGCGCAACCAGAAGACTCAGTGGAGCTTCATCAGGATGACCATGAAGAAGGGTTGCACGCTTCAGGTTCTCAAACGCAAAAATTCCATGTGCATCTCGAAACAAATAGGTCTGGTAGTTCTGCAGTGCGGTGAGCGCCGTGCCATGAACATTGCAGCCAATATGTTCCATGAAGTTGCCCAACATCCACAATGCCTGTAGAGGAGCTGCACATTGCCCTACCAAGCAAAGAGAATCACGAGGTCCATGAGGAAATACAATGCTGGGAGGAAGAGTGCATAGGTATGCCGCCTCTGCCACATGCAAGTAGCGCTCCTTCCCATTGCAGCCAATCACATAATAGCCTCTGATGCCATCACGCTGTAATCGCCTGAGCGAGAATTTGCTCCTGCATCCACATGGACATTCTCGTAAGACAGAGCCATAGGAATGAAGAATGCATGGAGCTGGACGATCAATGCGAAGATGACGTTCATCACGACCATAGGCCTTGTTGTTGAACAGAGTCAATTCATCCTCACTCAATTGGAGCTCCGCTTCAACGTCATCGCTCCAAATTGGCCATCTGGCAAAGATGTGATTCATATCAGGATAGGGCTCAGCGCTTGGGAGATTGCCAATGTCATACAACTGGTACTTGGTGGGAATCATCAATGCCCACCACCTGGACCGTCTGCATGGCCAGATCGCGTGCAAGTGCAATAGGCGTTGCTTGATCTCCATGTTGAGACTCCATCCAAGGCGTTGCAGCTCATGTTGGATGTAAGATGCCTGCAAAGCACCTGGCACGCACTCAAGCAGCAGTCCGCCGGCTTGTTGTTCCCATGCTAATTTCACCACATTCTTGAAGACATCAGCTCGGTGATCTTGTGCTCCTAGCATGTCCCCCTGCGTTGAGAGAGGTTGGCATGGGAATCCACTGAAGATCCATCCCCTGGTTGCCCTGTGACATTGATGTACCTGGTGGCGCACCTGTGCATCACTGATGTCACCTTGAATGATGTCTAGGTGACCATTCGCTTCAAGCGTCTGACAAACCATGCCATTGACGTCAAGCATGGCCAGGCACCTCATACCAAGGAATTTGCCTGCATATCCAATTCCTCCAATGCCACATGTCACCTCCTTGAAGGTCATCATGTCTGTCTCCTCATCGGCCGGGAGGTAGACCACCTTCGTGTACATGTCAAAGTTCAGCACGTAGTGCCCTTCATTTTGAGCAACTCGTGCATCATACACCGCCACCTTTCGGTCCTCCTCAATTGAAGGACCTCCCCACAGCACCATTTGATGGTGTGCCACCGTAGAAAGCGCACCTTGCTGCGCCATCACCAGGCCAGTCCACCATGTGCCATCGCTGCCCTCGCACAGCAAGGTATCCATGAGATTAAACCTAGGATTGGGACCGAGTTCAGCCTTCTGCTGGCCGGCTCTACCTCTGGGAGGGGCTGAGCCGAGAGCTTTTTTTTTTACCATCAAAGATGATCCTTTGTGCCATGGGTGCCGTAGGATGTCAGCTCTCAACTCCAACAGCTCCAAGACTTTGAGGCGCAGTCTGAAAATCGCCCACTGCCAGGGTCGAACTGTTAGTTTACCAGAGGGCAACAAATGAAGTTGTTATTGTTGTTGTTTTTGTTGTTGTTTTTGTTGTTGCAATATATGTTGTCAATGCCAATTTTGACTGTTGTTGTTGTTGTTGCAATATTTCAATCTATGTCAATGACAATGCAAATAACAGTATTGTTGTTACGAAGAATCTGAAAAATGAGAGGTTTTAAAACTGGCAGATGCTACTTGCTGATTTGACATGATGATTTTGACAAATGCCTGTTTATGAACTATTTACCTACTAAGAATTGGAGTTTTCCATGGCCATAGCTCTGTTAGAACGCCAGAGAGCAAGAACAGTATAATTCCTATTCATGGGAATTAGTGCAACAGCTATGTAGATAGAGCATAAATAGAACTACCATCTGGTTATGACTAACATGGCCATGGAAAATCCCCAAAATAAATGGAGGTTTATAGCTGGGAAAATCATCTAGAAATGGGCCATCTATACCATGGCTATGTTAAACGTCAGGGATCTACCGGGATGATCCAGTGTCAGGGGTTAACACTAGCCATGCCTTCTTAAATCTGCCAGATCAATGGGAATTCCAATATTTGCCTTAGAAAATAGGCCTTATATGTGGTAGGTACCTCCAATTTTTTCGGTTCCTGAGTCATGGCCAGAAATGGCCATTGAATAAATGTCAATCGTTGTTTCTTTGTGCTTGGTCCTATCCTATGTTGCTTTTCCTTAGTAGCGTCAATGTTGTGTCTTTTGGATAAAGTGCACTCATCGACAATTATTTCTCTTGCTTTGCTACCATTGGCTACCAGCTGTTTTGATTGATTTTGAATGGCCTTCACATGTCTTCAATAATGCTGTCGTTTGGTAGCGGTACCCGTATATGTATACATATATCATATATATATACATATATATATATATGTATATACACTATATATATATATGTATATGCACATATCTATATATATATATATACACACATATATCTATATATATATACATATATATATATATATATATATATATATCCATGCATTTTTTCACAGCCAACCAGTCTTCCCAATTCTTCTGCAGAATTATATTTCCCTAAGTAGATATAATGGGGAGAGAGAGAGAGAGAGAAAAAGTAGATATAATGCTATATATTAATAATACAAACGCAAAGATCAATCAAGCCACACACTGTATTTAGAATATACATGTTTTTATACACATCATAGGGAGGTATAATTAGATACATTATGTTTCCTGTGTTGCATATTTGTTGATGAATTATAATGACCTCACTTGCGACCTCACTGGAATGATGGGATTTCTATGGGGAATCATCTCCAAATGGAGTTATTAAATACAAATTATCCAGATATATCTCCGATATGAGCCATCCAGCTACAGATATACTCATGGGTAATCATCCATTAGTAATATCCATTGATATCCATCAATACACATATGTATATATATATATCTATCTATATCATGAATATCCATCAATATCCATTAAGATCCCCATGAAACTCCATTAACATCCATATCCCATCACCGACTTAGTTCTCTCGGGGGCCCTTGGAGCGAAAATTTGGCCAGGATAAGAGCCGTCGCCTCTACCAACCTGGGCCTGGTGCTGGAAATTTCTGTGCCTTGGAGCGAAGATCTGCGGAGACAGTTCAGTTGAGATATGGCTGTGGCGGAAGTCTATGGGTTAAGGCAGATGTAACTATAGTGAATGGGGTTTATAAACTTATAACTGGGGGGCACCATCCTGTACCCTCTGTTATAAACTATCCCGGCTATTGAAAACGGCATAAAATGGCATAGAATGACATTGTCTATGATTTGTGCTTACTTTTCACATGGTGATTTCCAGAGTTGTGTTGATTTACTGGCGGGTAAGCCAAACATCACATGAGTTTTCATGGGGATTAACAGGATGACCTATGGATGACCCAGATGAATCACGAATGATCGCTTGAAATGGGGGGGAATACCCCGAGTTTTTGCGCATTTCAGGCTGGTGAATTAGTGTGATTCAAACCAGATGGAAATTGCTGGAAATGGAGGACATGAAGATCTATTAGATGAGATAGAGGTGAGTTGACGGACATTTCTACGGCTGTTTTGGTGATTCACCTGTTGGCTAAGCAGATGGCGGTTTGACAGTCAAAATTGATGCAAATGGTTCGATTTGTTGCGGGAAAGATGGAGAAACAGACTGTCAAAAACTTGGAGTCAACATGGATATTTGGGCAGCGTAATGATATATACATATATGTTACATATATCAACAATGAATAGGGGAATTTGCACAGACAGGCATTAAAAAAAAAGAAACGGTCTTTCAACTACTTTCAACATCAAGAAATCAGAATGGAAAATGGGGGATTGCCTCAAGGCGATGGTTGAAGCAGTTCACCGGGGCATCACTGGTGAATACTGTGGATGGGCCAGCGAGATCCGAATCACCAGTTGATAGGTGCTAAACTGCTAAACATCCCATGATTTTCTTGGGCAAAAACCATCCTTTTGGTGCAGGATTTCGCAAGCTACCAGAGGGTAGGTTTTCAATGGTTGTTATGTTTTATTCCATACGTGTGATGTTCTCTAAGTTTCTCAGGTGCTAAAATTGCTAAAAGATGTCCAACCTTTTTCAGAACGGTGGTTAAGAAAAGGTGTCATGGGATCATGTTCATATTTCTCATATGCTAATCATTGTTTGTTGATGTTAGTTGTGTACTTGATTGTATTTGTTCATGTTATATCATGTTGGTTTGATACATATACTGTCATGTGAAATTTCCCCGGGTTATTCCCTCATATTTCAACCCATGGGCTGTTGCTCATTAGGAAACTACGGTGTGGGTAATTTTAGTATCCTTGAAGTAATCAAGCATGGCAATGGAAAGTCCCCCAGGTTTATATCCTATATAGTGAAAATGAACAAACTCTATATTAGTGTTTTTGCAAGTTTTTTCCTATATATATCTTATGATCCTATTATTTTCCCATGAGAAGCCATAGTTCCGGGATTTCCTAGCCACCCGTCCCGCCAAGATGCAAGTCCAGACTTGGGAATGCCGAATTCTCAGAGATCTACCCGGTAGGGACCTGTTGCTTTCTGGGGATTCCTCACCCGGCGACCTGAATATGTCATGTTGAAGGTTGGATTCATGGAAATGTACAGGGATTGTTGTTTGTTCGTCTGATTATAAAAAGCCTCTCACGGATGTTCCAGCAGCACTCCCGGAAGTGCTTGCAGGGGTTTAAGGGAACAACCAACAGTAATCTCCACCCATACAGTGAGATACATTAAAGATACAGTGAGATACATTTAAGATTTCAGATCAATTTTAGATTCATTTTAGATCTATTTAAGACACATCAACATGATCTACTGAAGATTTCCAGTATTTTCAGAGTTTTCCTCTTTTCACCACCGCACGGAAGAAATAAAATCCCAAGGCGTATGGACGATGACTTGCAACAAGGGCTCTTCATGGATGGACTGCGAGGCAGGTCCCCAAGTTTAAGTCACCATGGCTTTCAGTGGCTTTCAATACGAATTACATATGTTTGATTGGGGTGTTTCCAATTTCAGGAAACCTCCAAATCATCCCATTTCCTGTGTTTGTTTAAGGTGACTTGCTATTTCCAACAGAAAACCCATCATTTGGGGAATCTACAGGGGATATGTTTGATTTTTTGGGACCCCTTTTTGCGCAACTCCAAGATTTTGGGTGGAAAATCAAACTTTTACTTTTACTGGTAGGAAAAAATGAAGTGTGGTGATCATGTGAGTCGGGTACCCTCTGGTAAACATACAAAAAGCTATTGAAAATGGCCATAGAAATAGTCGATTTACCCATTAAGAATGTTGATTTTCCAGTTCGCTATGTAAACGTTTACCAGAGGGTAATCCTTATTCTTTTTATGCCAGATAATTTCCAGAGCTCCAACACTCTATTCAGCATGGGGACTGGGTTAAAAGATGTTACCCTCTGGTAAACGTTTACATAACTATGGAAAAAATGGGAAAATCCACCATTTCTATGGTCATTTTCCATGGCTATGTTAAATTACCAGAGGGTATCAGTGTGGTTAGTGTTACAAACCACATACTGGTCCACAATCACTAGCAAGAATCATCCCAGCAACCCCCAGCAACCCATCCATTCCCTACGTAAAACGCACCAGAAAGACAAATAAGCCCAAAAACAACATGCAAAACCATGGTTGGGCAAGCAGATCTTTCACTATATTATACATACTGTATCATTACGATACCATGCATTCCACTATATTCCACTATAAAGGTCTCACATTGACATATTTTTAATTTACCATTTTACCCAGGCATATGGAACCGTATCTATCCGATCTGTCCATATGTTTATTCTCACCTCTTTCATATTTTCACTCGGACAATGGCTGGTTGGTGGTTTGGAACATTTTTTATTTTTCCATATATTGGGAATAATAATCCCAACTGACCTTCATATTTTTCAGAGGGGTAGGCAACCACCAACCAGATGGTAGATGTTCATTTCATCCATGACATGATTTGCTCGGTGCGACTGCTTGCGCATGGTGCAGGCTTGACGGCCAAGGCGAGGAACCACGGTGATCCCCATGGTATTTGTTGCTCCCGGCCAAAGGACCAAAATTCATATCATATAATCATATATTGCAGATGTATATATGCGCAGATGAACACTATATATATTTATTTATTTATTTATTTTTATTTATACACATAATAATATAATATATATATATAATGATATAAATATAAATAAACAAACGAATATACATGTTACATATGTTTAGATGATACACACACAAGGCTATATACGTGGATATATTTGGTTCGAGACAGCCCAACCATGCAGGGCGGCAAGGCTGGGAAACCTGATGAGCACCTCAGCAGCGTCGGCTTCGGGGGGTTCCCGGGGATTTGTGAACGACAGCTGTGAGCATTAAGGGATGCAACCAGCATTTTTTCAACATGGGGATGTATGGATTTAAATGTTAAAACCGTGGTTTTTTTTACCCTCTGGTTATTTAACATAGCCATGGAAAATGGCCCATTTATAGATGGTTTACCTATTGAAAATGGTGTTTTTCCATGGCTACGTTAAATAACCAGATGGTAATGGGAATTGACATGGGAATTTATTGGGACTTCTACTTGGGACTTCTACTTGATTTATGTTAAGGGTAGATTAACCTAATTGGATCATCCCACGGATCGTAAGAGTGTTGGGGTAGCTTACCCCGTTTTAAACGAGAGAAAGTAGGGTTATTAACCAGCTATTGCTCTGGATGGGTGGGCTTAGAGTTGGGTCTCTAAAAGTACCAGGATTCAAACATGGTTGTTTTTGGGAAATCCCGAGGCTAAATAGAGGTTCTGCTGGTAAAATATCGTGGAATCATCGAACAAAATCGTTTTTCAATTGCTATGTTTGATTGCCATAGCGTAGCTAAGCAGATGGGCACGTAAAGACTTCACTTAAGGCCAGGTGAGGGTAGGCCACGCTTGGGTGTTCCCAGTCTTTTGCGAAACTTCCATTGATTCAGATGATTCTCTTGAGCCTTGCAAGCCGCGTGTCCTAGAAGCCGATGGCTGGTGAATCTGCCTATTCGAAATGAATGGAGAAAGATATTGAAATCTGGTTGGTGGTTTGGAACATGGCTTTTGTTTTCCATAATATATGGGATGTCATCCTTCCCATTGACCAATATTTTTCAGAGGGGTAGGTCAACCACCAACCAGAAATGTACTAGTCGGCCAAAAAACAAGAAAAAACCATTGGCTTTTGGCCTATCCAACATTGGCTACGAAATGGGGGAGCTTGCCGAAAAAAATGTAGCTTTCCATGAGAGTTGGCCACATTTTTTGCTGGTGATTCGTCCCGCCCAGTAGGCAAAGGATGTTGCATACATTGAAACCTATGATGGCAACTCATCTCGTATGTTCCATCTTCGACTAGAAGCGTCACGTGTGCTTCTAATTTTGTATAATTATATATATATATTGTGAGTCCCTTAAGATCCCACACTGGAAGCAGCGTCTTCCTCCTCCTCAGCAAAAGCGGCTTGCCGCCTGTTTTCCCCACAAAGGCAAACAAGTCCGGGTGGCACAAGTTTTGGAGAAAGGTCTCCAAAGGCTGCAGCAAGGTCGGTTGACCTGTAAG
>Ga0126342_10000506_pt1 | contig 43262 bp, 31 predicted proteins | sample Cyp1metagenome_FD_92528 | JGI IMG/M metagenome (GOLD analysis project Ga0126342, IMG submission 92528) | Coral microbial communities from Lord Howe Island, Old Settlement Bay, Australia - Cyphastrea 1 metagenome | ecosystem: Host-associated > Invertebrates > Cnidaria > Coral ...
GATCATCTAGGATTATCTTGGAACCACTTGGATCATCTAGGATTATCTTGGAACCACTTGGATCATCTAGGATTATCTTGGAACCACTTGGATCATCTAGGATTATCTTGGAACCACTTGGATTACCTAGGGTCATCTAGGATCATCTTGGATTTATTTGATCATCCCCTGATGGTCGACCTCGTGCGGTGGCACCATGTGGCACCACCATTTGCTTGGAGCTGGCTATGCAACTTTGATTGGAGGGGGGTGCCTGTGGCTGCAATCTGGGCAGGGTGAGTTTGGCTCCATTTAGATCGTCTATATGCAAGTTAGTGGATATGTTGAATTTTTCAGCAATTCTTACTAGTTCCAACGTCCCCTTGTTCTTGGTGGTGGTTGTGCTGTCCTCGCCCTTCCTAGGTGATCTATTTTGGATGAGGATCAAGAGAGCTTTGCAAAGAAGCTCCTAGGTCGCATTACTTTTGGAACTTTTTGGAGGTAGTTCGCTAACAAGTTTCAAAAGTTGAAATAGATCATGTGATTGTCATGTGTATGATGAAGGCCTTAGAATGAATGAATGGTCGGCTTTGAGAAAGGTGGTAGTGCCCCAAACTTTCATGATTCAACCATTACTTTTTCTGGCCCAGGACGTCTTGCTGATCATGGCCTTGGAGACCCGCAACCACTTCATCCAGGTGCCATCCAACCCCTCATGACCCCTCTGTGGCTATCAGTGGGGATCGCATGCGTGTTATCTAAATCAACTATTGATGGCACAAGGACAAACCATCAAAAATCAAAAAGGATAAATGACTGTTTTCAACTTTAGATCGTTTTCATTTTTTTCAGGCTCTTGGTCAACAAGGGTAACCATCAGGAACCAAATGAGATGACATGTCATAATCTGCATGCGCAATCATGCACGCTTTGACTGAACCAAACTATTGGTTAAAGCCGTGGTGGGTCCAGGGCCCATTCGGTTTCCGTCCCATTTCGCTTGCTTTTTTCATGAGCAATGTCCCACAGTGAAGAAAGGGTGCAGCTCCTGCAAGATTTTCAGCTGCAATTCATGCATGCCCTCATGATTACCCCTGCATGCAACACACAACCGGCCCATACTGGCCCTAAGGGTGGTGATTTGGCAATACATTTCCATACATTTCCATACATTTCTATACGTTATCACTCATTGCATTTCCAAAAAAAACATGCATGCATGCCTAGCCATATCATCAGCCCAAGGAATTTTTCAAGGACTTGCTCGACCAGCCCGACTTCATAGTTGAACGAAGACGCACTCTTAGGCAGCGTGCTGGGTTGCGGGAGAGAGACAAAAGTGTTACTCGGTAACCATTATTCACTTAAGTGGCAGCACCATTCATCACAATATATAACAATTTCAACGTACATCAATGTTAAGTTGGCTTCATGCAGGTATGATTTGTTTTTTTAGGAGCATCAGCCTGCATTGTGTTTCATGAATCTGGTCCCAAATCCATTTTTCTAAGGTTCCGCCATTCTCCTTCTTGGATCGTCTGGTGAAGGGAGACGCAATCCGTGAAGTTGAAGTCTTTTGTCCAAATTGGAAAGTTCATTTTGAAAGTGTTTTCCATAAGCATTAAATGAAACTAGTCACACCCCATTGAAAATGATACCTGCTTTGCCTTGTAGAATGATCCCTATGACAATGACCAATGAGTACAAACCCTTTTGGCATCCACATAGCACCCTGCTGTCACAAAGCACCCGGGTCCGGTCCTCTTTCCAAGGTAGAGCGTTCCACTTCAAATCAATCATTCCTGTGCGAGTACTTGGGGCAATTTTGTGAACGTCTTCCAAATGACAAAGACCTAGAGGACCACAGCTTGGGGTGCATGAAGGGAAACCTGTGCAGCTAAGAAAAAAATATACATATTTGACAGGTTTGTGTGATTTCCATGTGCCCACAACCAACCCAATTTCAATAATGAGTTCATGCAAAGGGATCAAAACCTAGCGCCCCAGTATCTAGTAGTCTTCATGGTCACCTTTCAAGAAACCTGGATGGTAGGTGAAACTCATCTAACATGATTGAACCGAAACCCATGCTTCAGGATGCCTTGACCTGGTCGTCTATGGTGTATGGGTTAAACCCTCATCTTCGTGACGAGGGCGACCACCGAGTGTCTAGTCTGGATGGTGGGTGGGTGGGTGGTCCTACCCGTCTTATCTTCATATATTATAAATTCATATCTTCATATCTTCATGAGTCTCGCCGGTCTGACGAGGCTTGGGCAGGCGTGGAAAGTGGTGTGGTGCGCGCATTTGCTGGGTATTGCATGACGCGTTTCCAAAGAACGACCAAGACACGGTGGCTTTCCTCAATTCTGTGTCTGATGATGCTGTGTGAATTGATTGAATCATATTGAATCATCTCATGCATATAGTTGACAGTACATGCCCTCTATCTTGACGATGTGGTTTCCTAGCAATGATGGCATAGCAATAATGCTCCCCAAAATGGCCATGAATATGTGTGTGGTCAAACCATCCCATAGCTGTTGACCAAAGTTTGCATGTTGAAACTGAGGGGTGGTCGCGATGGTATGGGCCGAATCAAAGCCATCATTCATGCCAAGCTTCAGGCTAGGCCATTGGCACTCATGTTTTGATTTCATTCAATTAATTAATGTTTCTGAAAGTCAATATGTCAATCAACTGATGTCCAACCTTCCTTCCGGGTATCGCTTATGACATATTACCCAATACGCTAGGCCTGTGGAATGCTGACCACAAGTGGAAAGAAAAGACAATCCAGGGGCCCAAAGTCGAAGGAGGCCTGTACCACATGTGGGCATGTAATATGGGCAACCGGTATATAAAATAAATTTCAAGTTTCACAGGATGAAACCAGGTGAAGTGTCGCAGCAACTGATTTTACTTTGGGCACTAAAGAGCCTGCATAGCTCAGGAGGTCATGTGTGTACTCAGCCAAGTAGTTGTTAGGCTAAGTTAGGCTTATCTTCCACAAAATTAATTCACGATTTGCGGTATCTAGCTTCATGGCGAATACAAAATTGCAAAGTAACGTAATCCTTGTGACTCTTGCGCCAACATGTTTACACTACACAGGTTCCTACCCCAGCCCAGCCACCTGACATTTGACCCAGGAGCTTGAAGCCAAAGACAAGGAGAAAGAAGGTGAAGAGCCAGGAGAAAAAACCAAGGAGACCAGCCAGGGAAATGATTTGAGAAGACTTCCCAATATAGATACAATGGAAACACTTCCTTACCAATGCGGTGAAGAGGGATTACTCGACGTGTTCGGGGGTGATGCCATGAATGACCCGCCATCGGAAGAAAAAGACCCCGATGAAAGTGAAGAATGTGATGAAGATGATGAAGATGAGGATGAGGAAGTGGAAATGATGGAAGAGGTAAAGGAAGTGGCAGACAGCCAAATGGAAATGGAGGGGGGTCAAGGAGACATAGCCGAGAGCCAGGTGGAAATGGAGGTGGGTGAGGGAGACATAGCCGAGAGCCAGGTGGAAATGGAGGTGGGTGAGGGAGACATAGCCGAGAGCCAGGTGGAAATAGCCAAGAGCCAGGTGGACGAAGGAGACACAGGAGCAGGAGCACCTGGAGGAAGACGAAGGTCTGTTGAGGATGAGGCTGAACTAGCCTTGCGGGATGAATATCAACGTCTCAGCCTGATGGACAAAGGTTTGAAAAAGATCAATGAAGATCAAGAAGTACAGGAGCGCCTAGAGGCAGCAGAGAAGAGACAGGTGGATGCGGAGATTCGTGAATTAGACAAGAGCCAGGTGCCCATGAAGGAAAAAGAAGTTGAGGCCAAGAAGAAAGAAGAAGACGAGACTGTTCGCCCGAAAGAGCCACAGGTGACAGAAATCATAGATTCAGATTCAGACCAAGACAAGGAGAAGGTGGTTCAGCCTGAAGAAGATGTGGCCAGTGATGATGAAGATCCCCCAGGAGATGAAGCTTGCTTCCAGGACACCCAGGGCCCGCTCGCGAATGAGGAGTTCGCAAGCCAAGCCTTAGAAGAGAAGGCGACTGAAGTGGCTCGACTGCTCAAAGCGGCTTCCAAGGCTGACAATGACGACATAGTCAGTGCTCAAAGAAAGATGCGAAAGGCGATGAAGGAAGCAGAATGTTCAGAGGAAGATGATGACCGAAGACTGCGTGAAGCTGATGAAGAGTCAGAAGATAAGAAGCCAAAAGGGCGAGGCAAGGGAAGGGGAGGCAAGGGAAGGGGACGCAAGGGCAGAGGAAGAGGGGCAGCCAGAGACCTTGATCCACCAGAGCCAGCCGAGAAGAGACCTAGAAAGAGGAAAGGGGATGATCCTGCTATGGAAAAGCCAGCTGGCAAGAAAAGGGGAACCAGAAAGACAAAAGACGAAAAGCAATCCAGTGATGAAGAAGAAGAGGCAGATGAGAAGACTGAGGAGGCAGCAAAAGAATGTGAGGAGGAAAAGGTCGATGAAGCCAAAGATCCTTGTCAAGGTCAACGGCGAAAGAAAAGGCAAAGGGAGGTTCAGAAGACTGAAGCTGAGGTGAAGGATGATAAGAATGATGAAGACAGCAAGAAGGAAAAACAAAAGGACAAGAGCAGGAAAAGTAAAACAGACAAGAAGTGCGAGGAGAAGGCAGAAACCGATCAGAAGGTGAAGAAGAAGCAGAGGGCAGATCGAGATGAGACGAGGGATGAGGCCAAGACAGAAGATCGGATGAAGGACGAGAAGAACCAGGCGAAAGGCAGCAAGAAAGATAAGGAAGCAAAAACCAAGAAGGTTGAGAAGATGAAAGAACCTGAGGATGATAGTTCTGAGACAGCCCTGAAAGAAGGACCAGTGCGCAAAGAAGTTGTTGTCGCGGCAGGGGAATGGATTCAGTATCCTGACAACCAGCTGGGCGATGAGTCGATCTGCCAGACGAGTCCCTCCATGGCAGATTCGATGCAGACTGGAAAGAAGAAGGATGAGAAAGAGATCAGGGAGGATGAGAAAGAGGCCAAGGAGGATGAGAGAGAGGCCAAGGAGGATGAGAGAGAGGCCAAGGAGGATGAGAGAGAGGCCAAGGAGGATGAGAGAGAGGTCAAGGAGGATGAGAGAGAGGTCAAGGAGGCTGAGAGAGAGGTCAAGGAGGATGAGAAAGAGGCCACGGAGGATGAGAAACGAGAAGAAAAAAAACCCAAGAGAAAAAGCGCGAGAGTCTTGAAGCAAAGTCCTATGAAGTTAGCTGCCAACGCATCTAGACGGGTGGTTGAAAAGAACAAGGGAGGAGGAGGATCAACCGATCCTGTGAGGAAGGACTTATGTAGTGAGTTCGAAGAGTTGGCAAAAAAGAAGGATGAGAACAAAAAGCCAGGAAAGTCGAAGAAGCTCACAAAAAAGGACATCGAGGACATTGACACTCAGACTATAGATATCCAGCCAGGGTTGACTCCTTACATCCTAAGACACAAAGCAGTTGAATTTGACAACATGATTCACCAACTCAAATGGGTTTAAATTGCCAGGTATTGATGACTTGCTTCCATTGTTTGATTAAAGGTCAAAGTATGGATGCAAACTCGCTAACCCAATCTGGATGTGCCTAATTCCCAGCTACTTGAAAGTTAAGGTTCTGACATGTAACATGTTGCGATGTGCATGTATATGCATATGCAATATTACACATGACATGCATGCAGCATTTATGATTAAACCATCATACAATTATAATATTATATTAATAAAGTATAATACTCACATGTTGTTGATATCGACCTGCAGTTCGTTTCGGGTGCCCACCAACCAAGGAGTACTCTGCGCGTCGTTTGATGAATTTGGCGAAAGAGGACCCCAGTTTCGTCATCCCTCCAGATGTTCAAGCAGCCATTAACCATTTGCAGAAAACACGTGAATGGACTTACCCACACAAGTACCTTGTCCCAAGGGCCAAGTGTGTCAATGGACTCATGAGTCAACATGGCCCCCTACACTAACCAGGATCCGACATTAACATGATACATGAAGATCGGTTCCTATGACTTATTGATTGGATACTTGATGGGTTACTTCTTGGATGATACCAAAAAATGAACCCATATCAGTTCCATATCCAAATCATAACAGTTCTATTTGCCCTGGCTGCCCCGATGCCGCTCAGGTCCTTCACGATGACTCGGCCAAGCGATTGGTTAACGCCGCCTGTGGAGCCGGTGGGGTCGATTGGAGTGCTGTCCGGTCCCAAACCCATTGATCATTTGATCATATCAATATCATTCAGCATCATTTGATGAACATTTACGAGTGAGATTTTGTTGTTCAGTGGTACTTTTACAATCGGTTTTTGTATGCAATCATGATCGTGGCTAAGGATGGACACCCAATCATTCTTTGCTTCCAAAGTTCCCAAACAGCGAATCGAGAAGGTGAATGATGTGTTGGCGCCGACTTGTCCACTCAATGTGACTAGCTCTGAAGTTCATTTCATAAATAATATAACTTTCTGAGAATGAAAATTCAGGGCTCTGGATCGATATCAGAATCAATATATAATGCATGAGCCGAACCCATATGGATCGATATGAGGTTCCATGTTCTACAACCCTTTGCCACATCCAAGGCCAATGTTCGTCGTGGAGTCAGCTTGTCATGGACAAAGCATGGCTGCATTATTGGGTCACTGACTTAAACAGATTGAAATCGTTTTCAACGATTGTTTAAACAATGGACAATCTTGGGAAAAGTTCATCATTATATATCATGATACATCATCATCATCATCATCAGTCCTCAACAGTCCTGACCAACATGGTTACTGCCTAGGTGGACCCTAGCTATGTCCTTGGCTGGATGGATCGAAGTCAAAGCTGAAGATGGTGTTTCAAATTCGGATGAGGAAGACTCATCTTAGAGTGATTTAAACCCTTTTGCGGGTAGCTGGCACGTGGGGGGCTGGGATTCGTAGGCAACTCCTTGCCATGGTTCCTTCCTACAATATCAGTTGAAAGAACGAAAACCAAACCTACATGAGCAGTCTGAACTACACATGATTGATACCACATATAATAGTAGCAATTGTTTGATGATTAGTCAGTTACCTTTTGTTCGCCATGTTGGATTACTGGATGGGATGCCAATGCATATCGTGTGATTGACCCCTGGCTAGCTCTGCTGGTGCGTGTGACTACACATGGCCTTAAATGGTGAAAGATCAACGGGGACCGCGGTGTGAAAACACGTGCATTGAGTCGCTCTATGCGTTTTGTTCCTGTGTTTCAACAATATTCAACAATAGCTTCATGGACACAAAATTGCATGGTCTTGTTGGGCCTGAATCCATACTACTTGATTTAAGTGCAGCATCTTGGATCTTGGAAAGGTCAACAGGGACCGCGGTATGAAAACAAATTAGTGTGTTAGATATTTCATTGTTTCATTAATAACTCACCTGAGCTCCGGGTCTCTTGGTTTGATGGCTTCCCTGGCCTTGTCAACGAGAGCATCCCAACTTTTGGTGCTCCTGGGAGCGCCGCTGATCTTGCTGCCTGGTGGACTTGGATGGGAACATACATCATGCATGGATGCGATCAGAAATATTAAGATTCAGTTGAATTGATGGGTTGCTTTTTCAACATCTAAGTTTGCACTGCATTGACTACGTGGTCGAGAACTCTTCTTCAGCCAGAGCTTCCAACTTAGACTTTCGAGTATGTACATGCCCGCATGCATTACCCAGATGCTCAATGTATGGAATATTATTTAACTACATTTACCCCAAAAATGGCCCAAATGTAGGTAAATATTCCATACATGGAGCATCTGGGTTAGGGTTAATACCATGTTTCCGGAAAGTTAAGGACCTCGTGAATGTCGATTTGTTCTCTGGGAAGGGAGCCATCCATTCTGCCTACAGTGCGAAGCTCATGTATTTCATTCTATTTATTTTATGTCATTCTCAATATTAAAGGTTGTCTTCATACGATATGGATCTCATTGTTTCTTGATCTTTGATCCCAACTAAGTCAATGCGAACCTGAGATCGTGGCATCCTCAAAACAACTCTGCGTTTTTGGCATCTATGACCAGTGTTTTCAACTGTACATTGTTCAAAGCAAACTTGGAATTATATAATATAATCGTTCTGTCCTGCACCCGGCCCAGGAAACCTTTTGATGTAGCAACTTCGGGAGATGAGGGTGACATCTTGACGCCGTTAGGGTCTTGGAGCATTAGTGTCATTAGTGGGTCAAGCTTTGGGATATCAACGCACCAGGCTTCATGATTCATTGTGGAAAGATGTATACACATGCATGAACCCATGGATTAGTAGCTAAGGCAAGGGTTCCTGAAGAGCATTCAATTGGTGTTACGATTGAAAGAGGGTGGGCTCGCTACAGCGGGTCCACCATGTGGAAGTTTCGTATTTCTCAATCTTGGCACATCAAAACGGTCAAGAATGCGACCACTGGGGGCTCGCTTGGAATACGTCAAACGGGCGAACACGACTCTTGTCTTATGTGGTTGGTATTATGGTCATCATCGGTTACTGTAATTTGTTTCTGGGTATTTCCACTTTTGACTTCACTAAACCTTTTCACCAACAGCCTCACCTGTCACATCGCCCAGGATCACATGTCGCCTTTGCTTGTTGCTCCTCCTGGCGTTTGTCCGCTGTGCGCAGAGTCTGGTTGAGCAACCATCAAGCACGATGATGGTATATTTTCCATACTTCGTTTGGTTATCTCAGACCATCAGCCTGTTCTGGCCATGGTTGACGACTCGATTGTTGGCTACTTAGCCTTTGGCCGCCATACTGTATATGGGTGAGAATTGTGCAAGTATCCTTCAAATACTTCGATTTGATTGTGACTTCCGGAACTAAGTCATATGTGCTCTTATGGACATCAAAATATGAAGCCGACTGTGGTCTTTGGCTCTTCGTGGGAACCCCAAGATATGACATTCAGAATGTGGAAGCATGCACATGCATGCATCATCATGTGCGATTTGAACCATCATGATTCCAAACCATACAGGGTTACGGTCCACTGTGCTGACTAAGTACGTGGGGATATCGCCTGAAAAAGAAGATCACGAAGGCTGTGAGACGTCGGATCAAAAAGAACAAGGCCACAACCCGAAAGTATGTGGATGGGAAGGGCCAGACCCGAGTGTACCGAACTTAGGGTGGTAGTCTTTCAATATGGAACTCATCAATCAAAGTGAACAAAATCATCATGATGACTTTTGAGTCATGTATATGTATTTGTCTTGATTTCCACACATCCTGCAGTTCCTACACATGTACAGCTCTCCGCTGAGGGTCGGTGATCCATTTCAACTCCGGGCATCGCAAGTGTACCCTCATGGATATGGGAAAGCCATTTGCAAGATGCACACTGATTGGATGGTGCCCGAACAGCAACTATTGATTAAATTATATCACACATGGTGGATATCATATCATGCACGCTCCCTCCCTGACACTGTCCCCTCCTCAAGCTGCTTGTCTCTGAGGCAGACCGAGACAACCTGAAGAACATCCGAAACTCCATCTATCCATCTGTGGGTGGCTTGGTGGACCCGCTGATTCAAAAGGTGGGCAAGGCATGGCCGAGCTGGGATCTGGCTGTTCCGAAGTACTTTGGTGACTGCTTCTGTCAAATATCTCATGATACCTCATGGGTCTTCTGAAATTGATGTTTTTTAAATTAGATTGGTACCCTGGTGAAACCGTGAAACATCATGATCATAAAATGCCCGATCAAAAATCAACCCACTGTGCCAAACATGTTTGAGTGGTCTGATTGAATCTTGGGAGGTGCCATATAAGTGGCGCCACGCATCTCTGACACAGATGCGTGACTTCTTGAAGTCTGAGCGAGATTGTGGAAGGTATCACCCGATTCTCTCAGTTGGCCTAGATGACGACTGAACTGAACATGTGGTCTGGCCATGTCTGGCCGAACGGAGTCAGGCCCTAGCTAATTCAAGATTTAATTTGCTGGTGTACCTGGGTGGCCCTGGAATGGATTATATATTTAAATTATTCGAGATAATTGATCTTATCAGATGAATTTTGAAATAAATTATCAAATGAAGATTCCAGCACACATAGGTGTCAATTCATTATTTGAAAAATTGATGCACCAGGGTTACCAAGGAGTGCCAAATTGCTGCTCACTTTCGGCGTCAATTCAAAAGTATGTGATTCGAAACGGCATGAAACGAGATTTTTTCAACCGTGAGGCAACCGTGAAATAACCGTGAATGAGCGTGAACAAACCGTGAAAGGAGGTTTTTAGGCGTGAAAGTAGGTTTTTAGGCGTGAAAGACGAAACCCCAAAATCGCCCTCAAAATCGATCATTGTTGCAATATTTTGGGGATCTTCCAGTAGCAGGCATCAACCAAACACTCCGACAGGCAGCCACTTCAGATTCAATAGAGGGTGAAGGCACTCAATAGGATGCCTGGCACTGACGTGGCAGATGTGCTGGCCCGGGCCCAGAGACGGGCCGGACGTGTTTCTGTGGCTGAAGGGGAACCTTCAGAATCCAATCAGAGGCCTGGATGGGTTACTTGAAATCGTTCATTCTGATGAATTTGGATGTATAACCACAACATGTGAAATTCATTCAACCAATCGAGCACATGTTTGATCATGCTACACTATGTTCCCAATTTGTATCAACATGGGGATAAGTCTCAGCATCGCCAGGCCTATGAAAAGACTGAAGAAAGTTTCACCTGAAGCAGGCTGGTTGGCCGGCCTGGGTAAGACCAAGCCAGCCAAGCGGAGGTCGATAGAGCATGATGCCACATCCTCCTGCGTGGAAGTCGTGGGGTCGTCATACCATCTATGTGATCATTGTTATTTCATCGTTGGTCCCTTTTTGCTGTAATATCTTCTTCAAAGAAGGGTCCAATGACATCATTCCTAAGAGTCAGTACTTATGATTGTTGCGTTCCTGCCAGTTCCAATTGTGATTTTATGTTTAGAGTCTATGGCGCCTGCACGATACTGATAGGCAACACCTTCCAGCAAAGGTTGAAAGTCTTCATGGGCTATTTTTGGTGAGTGTTCACCTTTTTGGGTTGGAAAACAATATAATAAAAAATGCACTCGCAACAAATGGCCCATGAAGACTTTCAACCCCTCTAGGTTCTTGGATGAAAAGCCACCCATGTTCCAATTTTCTGGCTCGGTCTTTGGATTTAATGGTTCGAATATGGAGCGTCTTCAAATCATGGGTATCATCCAAATGTGATCAACTGATTTTTTTGGGAATGTGTCATGTCAGAATCATGACAGTTGAACCAACATGGATTCAACAATTAGCCTCCTGACTCTGCCAGATTCGGATGCTACTACGATTCCAGCTTCTACTCCAGATGCGAAGGCCATGGCAGCCCAGGGGACCCAAGAGGCCAGAGCCGAGCAGAGAGAAGAGAAACCTGAGAAGCCCACAGACCCCAAGGGAAAACTTGACAGAAAGATTCAGAGCCAGCCTGTCTTAGAACCAGATGGTGAAAAGGCAGTGAAGAAAGTTAAGAAAGAGAAGAACAACACAGATGGTGAGAAAGTTGCCACTGCAGTGAAGGCAAAGGCAGTGCCGCCAAAGACAGAGAGTTCAGGGTCTGCAGATACAGCTCGAGCAGTCCAGGATTGCTTGAGAAGACCATCCACCAAGGACATAGTGCCTCCTGAGACACCTCGGCAGACCCAGCCCAAGAATACCTCTTCCTGTCCCAGCCAACCAGAAAAGGCGAAGAAGAACCCCGGCCCCGCAGAGAAGACGAAGGACGACACGAAGGATACGAAGCAGGGTGATACGAAGGAGAAGGAAAAGGATGAACTGAAGGACAAGGATGAAAAGAAAAAGAAAAAGGATAAACCTGAGGTTGTCAAAGTGAGTCCAGGGGGTTCAAATGGTGGTGGTCCAGCACCTGCAGGCAAAAAGCCTCCAAGCCCACCTGGCAGTCCCGACCATTCTGACGATGAAGATTCTTCAGAAGACTCTGAGGAAAGGAAGAAAGACGAATTGGCACGAGTCAAGCGGGAAGCACATGCGCGCTATATGCGCTTTTCCCGTTCTCTCCGCAGTCGCTTGGTTTATCTTTCTGGGGTGGGTGGTTGATGAAGATGGTTTCCAAAGAACGTGATGCATCAAGAGTTGCTAACAGGTTTCAGGTTGTTTTGAATAGGAACCAATTGGGTTCAGTTCAACTTTTCCAAATCAAATTTCTGAATGCAGTTCCAGTTTTCCAAAACACGATCGTCCTATCTTCCAGCATGTGTTAACATTCATTCAACTTCAATGGGCATCCTGAACTCACAAGTACTATTATAATAATATATTATTTTTTAAAATTATATATTTTTCATCTTTTTGCGGCCATTTGTCAACCGAATATCAACCATGTGATTGCCAATTTTTCTTCTCCACTGTTCCTCCTAAGGCCCCAAAACTCCAGTTGAGATACGCCGGGCTGGCAGGGCGGCGTTCAGAGATTCAGGGATGCTCCAAATTCTCCAAGAACAGTGGACGTCCAGCAGTGGCAGGTGGACCCAAAGTGAATTCTATCTGCAGGTGGTTCAGAAAAAGAAGAACAGGACCATAGGAACGCGCAGGTGGATGTGTCGGTCGGAGATCATCACTCGGTTCGGATCCAATGAAGTAGCTGACCAGATGATTGCAGCTAAAGCTACAGACCCTGAGATTTGCAAGACCCATGTGCGACCAAATCCTGACCTCCATGGTTTGGACACTGATGATTCTTGGTGAATCGGATTATGATATGTGATTTGATGTTGTTTGGTTTCTATTCTATCTTTTTCTTATCACCAAACACAGAGGTCAAGAGAAACCACCTTATCGACTTGGCAGGCTGATCTCGGGATCTCTATAGATCGATGCTATCTCAACATCAAAATGGATTATTGAATGAGATCTTAATTATATTATATTATTATATCTTATTTACATAGAGATACATTCGATTATACAATTCAATATGACATAGATTTAGACAGAAAGATTGATGATACACTAGCTGGTCACCAAGTTGATTCTTGTAGCAAATCATGGTCAACCCGACCCAAACCTTTTGATGTGGTTTGTGCCCAGGAGACTCGCCAGTACTTGATCTGGGATCGCGATGGAACTGAAGAAACTGTTGACCATGTCACGACGAGCCTTTTCGAGGCAGCAGAAATCGATGAGCCACAAAGAGGCCGCTCCAGGACCAAGGGAAAGAAAGGGAAGAAGGCCAAAAAGGATGCAGGCAAAAGCAAGAAGAAAAGGAAAGTTTCTTCGTCAAGCTCTGACCGTGACAGCAGTGACTCCAGCTCCAAGACGTCCAGCGACTCAAGTTCGTCTTCCCAGGCACATCGCAAGACTTAAGCTGTCCATATCACACCATGATCACACCTACAGATCATCAATACAATCGATAATACATCGTGTAGATCGATAGATCGAGAACTGTTATTTTATTCAATGGATCCTTCATTTCACCGCAGTCAGCCCTTCTTCATACACGCGCCCACCATTTGTTTAGCTTTTGTTTGGTTCAGGATGTGACAGAGCCACATCGTTGTATTTCATGCATGTTTGCACGCACACATGCAGGGAAAGAAGAAATCAAAGAAAAACAACAAGAAGACTGCCAAACAGGCAAAGAAGTCGAAGGCTGCTAAGGATGCTAAGGGCAAGAAAGGTGCAAAGAAATCCAAGTCAAAGTCTGAGTCTGAATCTGAAGAACGAGAAACCTCTGAACAGCGAAGGAAGCGTGAGGAAAAGGAAGCAGATGAAGAAAAGAAGAAAGAAGTAAAGGCAAAAGAAAAGGCAACGAAAGATGCGTTCAAGAAAGACGTGCGAAAGGGGAATCAGGCTGGGTTGGCCGGCTGGGTTGGCCGGCTGATGATGTCCAACCACCATGGCTGCCACATTGTCGACATTGGGCTTATATAGCCAATGAAGGATCGAATGCTAGAAGGGCCTCCCATGGTGTAAACCAGATTAAACATGATTAAACCAGTCTTCACCACACACACCGTGCCCATCACTCCTGCATGCAGGCTCTGTCCAAGATCAATGCCCAGATTGCCAAAGCTTCGACCCTCGATGACAAACTTCGAAACATGCTCCTTGGTTTTGCTAGTGGTTGGGCAACTGGTTGGGGTGGTGGCACAGTATACCCATTACAAGTTCGGTTCTGGGAGCTTTGAATCCTTGAATTGCTGCCCATGATCCAAAGCCAAGATGGATTCCTGGTTATCGGTTTTGATATTTCATATGATCGTGTCATTAATTTTGCATGTCTTGTTGGCCAGAGGGTCTGACCACCCCACGACCAAAGGAAAACACACATGACTTATAAATCCATGATAATCCATGCATATCGATCAGCTCAACTTTTTGAAATGTGTCCACATCCTAGTTACCCACCTCATGGTTTCACAGGAGTTCATCAGTGGTGACGGCAATCATGGCGGAAGTCAAGCCCCATCTTGCAAAGATGAAGGGCGATCGCAACAAGTTGCAGAAATCTGTTGATGCTGCGAAGGTGGATGGATCCAGGGATAGATATCCTCTCTTGTTCATATGAACTATCAACCAGGTAAATTACATGGTATCACAAAAGTACAGCTCATCTCATGATCTCAGGTTACCAGGATGTTCAAGGTATTAATTTATTTTGAACAGCAATCAGCTACTGATTGAATCTACTTGTTGTGACCATGTTCACCCATTTTTCCATGCCACCATGAAACTCCAGGTGGATTCGCTGGGGACGCTTCTGGAAGACGCAAAATCCTGTGAGGATTGCGTAGCGGATTTCACACGTTGTCTCACAGCTTACAACATTAAGTAAGCGGCTGACCAGGATAAATTTGAAGCCGGCTTTATCACATGTATTGGGGACAAGCGTTAGGCATGGCCAGGGAGTGCCCAAGTCCAATGTCATTTTGATTTACACTGATTTCAGGATTCACAAACTTACTAGATACTCGTTGTTATCGAACTCCTTCCTCAAGCTCAACAACTTCAAAGTTGTGGCCAATGATTCAATCAAACTTCTTGGGGCACGAAACCTTGGTGATAGCGCGACTTTTGGACCTACCATGGACATGATTCACCCACAATCCCGGGGTGTCGTTGTGAGGTCAACAGTCTCAGCTTTCGCTGGGTTAGTGTTCGACCCGTCAACTTAGACTTAGGGTAATCTTGTCTCTTGGGGTCGACTTGACATGATTTGATGGCGACCGCTGTGAAAATGACATGGCGGCAATGGCTAAATCTGACCAGGTCAGAACATCATGTATGAGGAATGCTGTCACACTACATTATGACACCATCGTATCATGTCCTTTCATATCATATCATTTCTGTTCATACCATATCATATCTTATCATATCTTATCATATCATATAATCATGATCATATATTTCATTTATCATCACGTATCATGTGTTATATTATATCATGCCATATCATTTGATATCCTTTCAGGTATCTAGCACTTTTTACCATCATGTAACCAATAAGCCAATGTCGCACATGCGCAGGTCCTCGAGATCCAATCACCCTTCATGGCCACATGGACGATGTGGCAGCTGGCGTCCTTTGGCTCAATCATGGGCGCCTTGGTTGGGGTACAAGTCAAGAATTGATTTGGGAAAATAGTAATTACATGTAATTATTTTATATTTTTATATATAGTTGGCACCCAAAAAAATGTAGCATTCCAAGGTGAACTCTTGAATTCGGGGCATCGGTTTTCAGCACCTACCCTGACCAAAACACTCAAGAACACACTTTACATCTTATTCAACAATTCTTATCAATCTGGGTAACCCCCTTTGACGACCCTTTGGCAGGGGATGGGCTTACTTCTAGTTCTTCCCATTTTTTTTCTCACTGCCAGGCGACTTCAATCAAGAAGGTGATGGTTCGTGTCCGAAACCAGGTCGAAGTTCCTTGGTTGCCATCGATGGAACCGATGTAATATTTAGACACTGCTACCTGAACAGTCTATTTTTAAAGATCATTGTTGATCCGCTGTTGCCATGTGCTATTTGTCAAGTGTCCATTATTTTCAAGTCTGGAAATAATAATGTTTGAAAAATCTTCAATCTTTCAAACTCGTTTTTATATCGATCGCTACATCGCATATGTACGAGTTTATGAGTGTTGAAAGTCAAATGATAGTTTGGTATAATAACGTTGGCTATTAGGTCATGCCTTACTTCATACCGTGGCATCTCTTAGTGGTATCCTGCCATACTCACGCCCCACTGGCCTCTGGGTCATATCAGTTGATTTTATTTGGCTTGGTTTCATATCATCTTGTTTTCTCATATCATGCGTCCTGGATTCCAAACATATCTTGGTGTTGAATTGTTTATTCTTCCCATATTATCTTGACAATTTATCGTTATCACGCTATATGTTAAATCAATCTCTCAAATCATGTCCTGTCATACAGTATCAGATCAAACTCATATTTTAAATTTGGATGATGTATAATAATTATATATAATTATTTGCCATGTCATAGCACGTCATACGCAGTTGATGGGCAAAATCTTGCACCAAGTAATGGACCTTTAAGCCTTTAATTTTCTGAATTGAGGTGGTGCAAGATTTTGTCATCAACATGAGCCCTCATTACTTTGAAACTTCCCATGTTCCATCCAGCTTCAGACCTTCTCAAGTCTTTGGCCCGAGGAATGTGGAGATGCTTGCCACCCTGATGTTGTTGCGCTTGGCAGCCGCTCTGGAAAGAATGACCCCCGTGACTTTTGGCGATATGCTGATGTCCCCATTGCATCTTGGTACTGTTGGTTGTGGGGGGCATGGAAACCCAAACCCAAGAAAGTATTGACTGATCATTTTATCAAGTAGTATGGAAACCCAATGGCTTTAGTACCAAGTACTTTAATCGTTTAATGCTGCTTCGTCTTCGTGGGAGTCATCGCATAGATTGAAATGGTTGATTTCCAATGGTTTTCGTGATTTGGTATGGCTTCTCTGGAATCTGCATAATTACCAAATGCTATAGTACTTATAACTTTTGTAGTGCGCTATGTTATGATGATTAATAATGCATATGCACTTACCAGGATAGATACTAGTGAGCGTGTGTGGGATCACTGCCGCTTTCACACCTTTTTTTCAACATGGGTGAGCCCACAGTGATCAGTATTATAATGTATATTATAATAATATTATATGTCCCCGATCGACCTAAGGATATCCATCAAGTCAGAGTCCCTGTGAAAAATGAGAAGACTTCGAGCGGCCTTTCTTTGGAGCTGTACCCGATTCTGCACCCGCATGAAATTCTGTCCTATTTATGGAATGATGTGGGTATTGAAGTATCTGAAGCTGAAATCGCAGAGTATTGGCGCCATTGTCACAGACATGGCCAGCCCTGGGTTATTACGTCCCCAGCGACTGAGAAACACATACCAATTGGACTGCATGGAGATGCAGCGAGACTGTGGTCGCAAGAAAAATTTGAAAAAGTAATCGCGATTCATTTGAACATCTGCCATTTTCGGCCACGGTCAGTACGATTTTCAAGATGGTGTGTCTTCAGCTGTCCCGCCCACAAGGTGTTCAAGAATCGAACTTTGAACGCTGTATGGAAACGCATTGTTTGGTCTCTAGAAGCTGCATTTCAAGGACTTCACCCTACCGCTAGGCCTGGTGGTAAACCACTGCAAGGCCGCGAGCAACGTTGTGCAGGTCAACCATTGTCTCGATCAGGTGCCAAGTGGGCATTGACGGAGTTACGTGGGGACTGGGAATGGCACGTTACCTGTTGGAGACCAACAGCAAGTTGGCAATCAAACAAGATATGTTTCCGATGCCCAGCAGAGGCAAAAAGCAACCAAGTTGGCAATCTTGATTGGAACCATGGTGATGATTGCACTTGGGAGTCTGAAGAGTTTGGATTGAATGGTTTTATTTCACGCAGGCTCAGAGACAACAATTTGTGTGCCTGAGCTGATTGAACATCGTTTGGGTTAAAATTTGGGTTTTCTCCATAGTTTCTTTCTTTTAGGGGTGCGTTTTTTGACTGATTTGTTTCAAGGATTTCCTGTTTGGGATGAGCCTCACACTGAGGCCCATTGTTGACTCTGTCAATGTTTCAGCATCCTTCGCTCCTACGGTGGTGCACGATGCATACACTAAATCTGGGGTTGGTGTTCGCGGCCAATGGTGCAAGTTTGAATCTCGAAATTGGGGAGCTGTTTTGTTTCAATTTTTTGGTGGTGGTTTTTCCCCATCCCATGGAAGTTGCAGTTCAATATTTTAAAATTGTTTGGATTTAAATGGAGCATGGCGTTGACATACAATGACCTTGCTCACGCTGAGGGTCCTGCTGGCTGAAGAGCTCCAATATTTTGGTGCTGGAGACTTCTGTGACCAGCTGGATGCTGGGTACAAACATTTTGTGGCTTTTTGCCGCCATCGTCGCATCCAACACTCGCAGCCGCCCTTTGTTCCCAAAATGGTCACCTGATCTGTTAAGTTGACATGTTTTTTTAACTGGATTTTGCAACATTACGCGCCGGTTAGGTATCTCCCAAAACTCCAGATTCATCCAGAACGTTCATTGTTTGTCATTGTGCCTGCCACATACTGCGCCTGCCACATACTGCGCCTGCCACATACTGTGCCTGCCACGTACTGTGCCTGCCACTTGCTAAGGTAAAGAAAAAGACTGGTGAGATCCTTTTGACTGCAAAGGCGTTCAATGGTAGAGTCATTGTCATGTGGCTGAACCATTGCTTGCTAGATGCTGTGCAAAGAAACCCTGACCATCAAATCCTGGTTCTTACCAGTGTTGCGATGAAACTTGGTTGATCTGGGTTGTCGTGTGATTTGGTTGTTCAGTAGTCGCTCAGTTTTTTGAACCAATCAACCACGCTTTTATACTCTGCGATTTCAGATCAGTTATTGAACCCTTAGGCCTGATCATGCCATCCTCACCCCAACCTCAAGACACCGCTGCCCGCTCTGCCAAGGAGCAATTTGGCGAAGTTCTTTTCGATCATGGAGGTCCATGGTCGCAAATTGCAACATGCCGGCGTTGAGAAGGGAAGTGGGATGCCATGGAATTTTAGCTCATGGAATGTCAAAGTCAAACACCAACATGAGAATTGTCTAGACTAGCAATATCAAGAACTATATAAGTTTAAGTTTAGTTATCATTTGGTATTTTCAAAAAAATGCTAGGAACGTGAAACTTTTCAAGGCGTGCACATGCAACCTTATATACAAGCCACACAATCTTATCTATCGCATGCATGCAGGCATGTTAACCCCTGTGCTTCCAAAGTATATTAAAACACCGTGCTTTCTATATTATATTTTTCCGCAACATATTCAAAAGTCAGCATGTGGTTTTGACTCATGCATGGCCAACACTGGCTGCGTCAAGGACAAGACATGCGGCGGAGTCGCTTCACAATGCTGGTATCCGCTTTGTGGATATGTATCGGGCCTTGTGCGTCGAACATGTGAGGCGTGGGGTGGTTTGTGATTCAACATCTTATTTTATGATCCACTATCTTATAGATCGATCTCATATTTAGCAAAACAGATCCCTGTAGTCATTAGCCAGTGCAGGCTTGGGAAAAGCTGCTGGCTCATGAAGCCAAAAATCCATGCAACTAACCTGCAACTAAACCCTGTGCTTCCAAAGTAGATTTGTTTTACCTAAAGACGATTTCATGTTTTTGGTTTTACTTTGCTGGCCAGACCTGGCTGGCATCTCCTAAGGCACTGATCCACATATGTAAAGAGAGTCTGAAATACCGCAACTTGGGCTGGGGATTTGATGGCTCAATTCAATGTTATTTTCCCTTTGTCATATTCACAGGAAGTGTGCGAGCGGCAATGTGCTTGCGCAAGTGTAATTTGTACTCTAGTTGATGGATATGTGGATACCTAAGGAGTGAACCCGAGATTCCAACACACGTTTGTAGACGAAGATGCCATGCGCTGGGTCAAAGGAAACTTGGATTCTCTTCAGTTCAACTTGCCAATGCATGTGGCATCATGTAGCGTTTGGCGCGTTGTGCAAACAACATGTTGCGCATGTTTTGTGCCTGATCCTGAGGAATCATGGCGAGGGGACACCCTAGGACGCGTCACTTTTGGTTACTTCGATGTACCAAATTGAGGCCCTGCAAAGGGCATTGATTGATCTGATGTTGAATGCCTTTCTCAAGGGTTTTGTTTCAGATACACTCTTTGCCCTGTATTCGCTCTTTGGTTGCAGGCTACGAGCAATGAAGCACAGCAATGTTCGAAGAAAGAGACTCGGCATAATGTTCTAGCCATTGGTTGGAAGGATAAAATATGGTAAGCTATGGGTATCTCAATCCCGTGCTAAATGGGGAGACAAGGAGCTACTAGAAGTTTCCCACGCAAATGGTAGTGTTCCAAGAGCCGTTGGATACCCCCTTGTTTGGATTTGCACTGTTTGACTCATAGTTGCGATTGGTTTGGACATGAAATGGTGGTCAAATTCCTTCTTGGCCAAGGACGCGATTGGAAAGGAGAAGCTGAACTATGTTGGATGGCCAACTACAACTCGGGGCAGAAAAATGGAAGGGGGAAGCGTGAATGGGAGGGAGTGACGAAAGTAGGTTTCGGAAATGCGTGAAACCTTCTTTAGATGAAAGCACGTTGTTTTAATATACTTTGGAAGCACAGGGTATATATATATATGTAACTATGTGTTCATGTCAATTGAAAATCACCCATTTAGTTTAGTTCCTTGATTGTCCCAACTATAAACTTCCATGGCTAGTTCGAGGATTTCCCATACTGGGGTTTCCATAAAACTGGGGGTACCCCTAAATCATCCATCTTAATCTCAATATAGGTTTTTTCCCTTATAAACCGTCCATTTTGGGGTACACCCCGTGAAACCCCCATATCTTATCATAGTTTCCCATGGTTTCGTTCCGACATCTCCGGAAGAGTTCCAGTCCCCAGTCATCCCCAGTCGTCACCAGGCACAGGTTGTCCACATGCCTTGCAGGGTGGTGATTTCAGCAGCTCAGCGCAGCGATCCTGGGAAAACCGTGGCCGAAACGAAGCAACATATGGGAGGGTTCCAAACCAATGGGAACCTTAAAATCCTCCAAAAGTGGCAAAAAATCAATGCCGAAAGCAGCACTTTAAAGGATGTTGAAAGGTCAAACTTCCCCAGATTGGTCATGTTTGAGGAAACCAAGGGATAAAACGTGCATTTTTGTATATGTGTGTATCTTTTTGTCTTTTTCAAACAAGAAAAACATGGGAATGCAACATGAATGTAAATGATATTACGTTGGATGACTACTGTGATCTAGCTGGTTGGATAGATCTTTCATCCCAGGTGTTGCACTGATCGCCAGTGAAAAGATGAGCGGCCTTCAAAACTCCTCTGCTAGTTCATGGATGATGATGATGATGATGATGATGATGATGATGATGGATATGAAGATGAAGAAGAAGATGATGATGATGATGGTGATCCCAATACATAAAGGGCAGTATATATTACACCAAAAACAAACATCAACCATCATCAGTTCTACTCAGATGTGTCCTGGTAAATGTCCGAAATGGATTTATCAAGTTATATGTTTACTCGATTCATTCTTGATTCCACTTGTATCTCCATATTTGATATTAACTTGATATAACCGAAGCTTTTTGATACTTATTAATGGTGATTGTAGCTATTTGATACTTAATAACCCATATTAAATGACTACAATCACCTAAGCTAATTTAGGGCTGCTGTGTTTAGTGAGACGTTGACAATCTTCGGCCAGGCGTCGCAAGCGGATCTCCACTCGCCGAGCTTCTTCTCCACCTTGCGGAAGAATTCGAAAGGGACCACTGGTCGAGAGATCTTAGGTTTTTCGATGTTAAATCACCGCTGTATCTGGCAATATCTTTCAATCACTCTAGTTTTTTTGGTGATGAATGCAGTGATGAATGCCAGAGATGTTTTGAATTCTTTTGAATTTACACAACTCATATGAGTTGTAAAATCAGTTGATGAAATTTGCAAGGATGCCTGTGAAAAATGTCCGGTCAAATCGGTCAAAAGTGAAATGCCTGTGGAGGATTCATCCAAGGTCAATGTGGGTCCTGTGGGATTGCCATCATCTGGATGAGTCCCCTCTGTGTTTTTTGTGCGCAATGATCAGGCCATGGGCCATGGGGTTTGCAAAAAAATAAATGATTTTTTGGATCTCGTATTTGAACATGTTCAAGACCTGGGGGGGGCATTCAATAGCACTGCAGAAAAGCACTTTTTTGGCACTGAAAAGACCTAAAAAAGGACCAGTTTCGCACCACGTTGCTTCGGCTCCCACAGTTCAGACAATAAGACCGGACATGTATAGATTCAATACTAACCCCGCGTTGTAAGGAGGTATCTAATTTGCTAGACCGGAAAGGGGTAAGCATGTAGACAGAAGGCGTCCCATTATAGGTTGCTTTACAATCAAAAATAATTACATCTAATGTGGGTAAAACAATGCCATAAACCATCCATTTGGAAACGGTTTATACCACCTATTTATGGTGATTTGGGGGATGCGTTATTATTGTTTTGTCGACATTACCGGAAACCCTAAGCTACTTATCAACCAACTTTGCAAAAGAAGTGGCAGCACCTTTCATGTTCAGAACCTTCGTCCATGCCTCGACGTAGCGACACACATAGCATTTCACCATGGCTCAGCGTCCATGACGTGTTGCGGTGGTGACCGCTTGAGCACAAAATGCATGGGAGCAGCGTTTGAAATGATGGGAGGTTGGTTTTGCTGGGAAAATATACAGAAAAGCCATGGGTTTTAGTGCCAAATATCAGGGTTCATGGAAAAGTGTCCCTTCAACCAAGGATGGAATTTAGTATCTAATGGAACCCGTAAGTTTGCCTATAAGTCGCTTCTTAATCTTAATCCATCACAGTTGGTCTCATGGTTCCTAATGACCACTTCTATCCCAAGCACAATGACCACTTCTATCCCTAGCACATCATGGTTCCTTTTTAAATACTATATGGATTGGAGAAATAATCCCAAAGCACCAATGCAACGTTTAACATATAGGTGCAATAGATTCATAGAATATACTTGACATACATATGTAATCATATGTATTATAAAAGTAGTGTGTGTGTGTGTCGGTAAATATTATACTTATTCATCTTATTCATGTACCATGACAAACAGTGTGGACATGTGCCGTGGACATGTGGGTTAGTCCGTTAAGAGAGATGTCAAGATCCCATAAGATTCCGGTGCTGGAACCATAGTCAATGCATCTACAACCCAAAGGCACACTGACCAAAATAACTCAAAGATACTCAAAGATATTCAAAGATACTCAAAACCAAAATTTGGCGATTGGAGGATGACTCCAATTAATATACTGCCAATGTTGTCATGGCATTTACTCTTGCGATATGACAGTCTAAGACAAAACTGTCGTTCCCTTCGACAACCGCCGTGTCCCGTGGATCGTACCTTTCTCGATCGTATCGAAAACCGTATAGGATACATACCTTGCTTGGAGGATCATCCAAATTAGTGACTGGTGAGCAGCCAACTGGTGATTTTTTTCAGTCCCCCGAGTAGAGAACCAACCCATTGAGTGAGTGAACTAACCCCAACTACCAAGCACCAGCATGAAAAGAGGAATGCTCCTCCAAGAGGAAACCAACAGCAGTGACCCAACAGTCATGGTTTTCCTGGTAAATTTGAGCAGTTCTTTTTCAACGCGGGACAACAAAATCATCTTAAATGTGCTACAGGATGGGGGCCCCAGTCGATAGCGTTCAGTCGCCTTATCAGTGGCTTAACTATGTTTATGGTAGGTATATTTAACTATATAGTTAATGGGAGTTATGATTAGTTATAATGGTTTATAGACCAACTTACAACTGGGACGCCCCCTTAAATGTGCTGGGGTCAAATAACACGGTATATGCTGTATGGTCATCCATCCCATGCCATGGGAATCCTGAATAAATGAGTATATACTACGAATGGACCGATGAGCATCCCATTTTGTGGGAATAAAATCAAAGTTTTGACCAAGAATGGGGATTATGATAATCCCCAAGATATATATTGGGTAGTACAATCCCATATAATAAAAATCATCAACCAACAGGGGTTTTGAAGGATTTCATCCAATATTAGTTGGTTATATATCCCACTAAATCTGTTGGTTTCGTTAATCCCATTAAATCACCATGGTTGACCATGTTTTGACAATTGCCGAATTACCAGTTATATCCATTTATCATTTATCATGTACATCTACTTATGGACCTATATTTTGATGCTTAAAACCCCTGTTAAATGACGAACTAATCATCAACCAACCGGGGTTTAGAATGGCTGAGATCCCGCGGTGTTTCCCTGGGTTTTAGGTCATAGCATTGCCCAAGGAGCTGCAGCATGGCGTTCTGTAGCAGCTGAGTTCCCTGAATGCGCGACCTGCCACGCCACGCATGCGCTGCATGGTGCGTGGTGGATCTGGGTATTTTGACCAAACAGAATGGGCTACGGAGACTTACCCATCGTACCCTCTGGTAATTCAACAGTTTGCTATTGAAAATGGCCATTTATAGTTGATTTGTCCATTAAGAATTGTGATTTTCCATAGCTATGTTAGTTTACCAAAGGGTACCCATCGTATGTGTTAGGATTGATTTGCTTTGGAACATCTGGAAAGCCATGGGTCGTTCCCCCAAAATTCTTGCTTTCGACATCATCTCCTCACAGCTGGAGTTCTCTGAAAATAGGGTACCCTAAAGTCCCATGACTGAGTATAATTTATCCCTATTACTACCCTCTGGTAAACATACAAAAAACTATGGAAAATCACAATTTTGAATAGGTAAACCATCCATAAATGCGCCATTTTCCATGGCTATGTTAAATAACCAGAGGGTATTCCCTATTTAAATTGCCATTTTGGGGTATCCACAGTGTTCAAACACACCCAGATTGCTTTACTTGCCGCCAGAGTTATGATTCGATTCTCATATATGATGGGATATCTCTGGAGGAGTCAAACTTGGGACTACATACTCTGGAACTACATACTACACAGGAAGCATGTTACAAGTCAAAAGTCAAAAGCATTAAGTGGTGCCGTTCCTTAAACATGTAACAGGACGGTGCTAATGATTCTCCACGATAGCAAGAGTTAAGTGACGAGGGTCAGCCCAGCACATTCAGCACATGATTTCAGTAGCAAAGCATCCAATATTCTGGGTAAATGATCATATTTCACTAACCTGAATCTTGCGGCCATTTGGGGATGATTTCCCTAAAATAAACCATGATTCCAGTGAGGGGTCTATGCTATTCTCCATCAACCTGAAAAGATTCCCATCTTGGCGGATTGTCTGCCAAAATGTGCCAAAGAATCACGAGATATTTTGAGGAAAGCATCTATCTTCTATGAAAAACCCGCATTATATACACCCATGAAACCCCAATAAACTCTATATGTTATATAACCCTATTAAAATCCATAAAACCTCTATAAACTCGCATTCAAGCCTATTAAAACTTTTGTTAACCAGCCATCAACTCTATATCTTAACCCTATTAAAAAAAACCCATAAAACCGCTATAAAAACCCCTATAACCTCCATAGATTGGCTATAAATCCTCAACCCTTGGCTGGTGTCCTTCGCGAAGCCCGTGGTTCAGCGCCTGCGTGTGGGCACTTGCACTTTCTGATCGTCCGCCACGGTGGCCTCTTCCACCATTCGGCCTAAAACTGAACACTGAACACGATATGATATGTAACATAGCTATATATAAATATAGTATATAATATAGATTTAGTGTATTATAGTAAGTGTATATATATATATGATTATGTATATAATAGTGTATGTTTAATACATATATATATATATGTACACTGTAATATAGTGCAATATATAGTAATAGTAATAGTGATATATAATCGCTACTAATAACATGAATAGATGGATTGATGAAATAACCAGTTATAAGTGGCATTAATGAATATCAATAGTGTTATAAGTATTAAAATGAATATGAATAACCAGTTGTGGTATAACACTATATGAAATATCAATAAACATAGTTTGGACTTAACACTCATCAACACTACGAGTACAAGGTGGTGCCCCAGTTCGTTTGCTAAGTTGGTTTATAAGTCCAATTTCACTATGGTTTATAGGTGAGATATCAAACTAGTTAATGGGATTATAACCAATTTATAACTGCGGGGGGCACCACCTTGTATGATATGTATGTAATGACCAGTTATATGTAATATATGTAATATATATTTTATATATAACTATAATCATTATGAACCAATGATGTGTAGTATGTAACATATACATATACATATGAGCCGTTGGCGAAGCTCGTTGTCTTCGCCTTGCTCCCAAAAAGGTGTCTATCACTTTTGGCGGGACCTATCGCTACACATGCTTGTGTACTTATAAAGGCAGAGGAACAAATCTGCGTGAGGAAAAGAAGAGGAACAGAAGAGAACAGCAAAACAAACGGAAGAGGAAAGGAACAGGAAGGAAAAGCAGAAAGGGTCGTCTGGGTCTAGGGCTACTTTTTAAACAAATGAGCATCGCTTAAAAAATCGCTGGAGCGAAGGGTATCGTTGATTTGTTCTCATGTACGTAACTTTGTGAAAAAAAATAAAATAAAGATCTGGACATTCTGCAAAATTATAGGTATCACTTTAAAAGGGGGGCTCTCGCTACACAGTGTGTGGTGCTGTTTCAAGACAAGACCTGAGTGTTGACGTGCATACATACATACATGCATATGTATATATATATATATATATGTATATATATATGCAATAGTTCTCATATATCATTATATCATATTATATTTATTTAAGATGCCTGATATCTAGATATATACTGGTGCACATGTAATATACTGCAGTTGTGAATATTATCGGGGTTAAGCATCTAAAACACTCCAACAATACATTTCAATGTTGGCTGACATAACCCCAGGATGAATATTGACCCCTGGTAGTTTCATTGAGGAGTAATTACCTGTTTTTGTTGCCAATCGTTTTCTTGGTGGGTAATCCCTATAATCGATCAGCAAAATTGCAAAAACCCAGTTGCGGCCCATTTTTTGCTCTTTCTCTCCCTAAGAATCCTCTAAATGGGTGTGTCTATATAGAAGGTGCCTGTAAATTTGATGGCTTACCATCACTTTCCCAATGATTTGATGATCGTAAAACTATGCATTTTGATCTTGAGAAACACCAATCATTCATATTGCTGGTTAATGCTGGTTATGCATGCGACGACATCCCATTTCATCCGCGCTTTGCTCCTCTCCCAGTATCCCTCGTGTTTGCCGAAACAACCATTTTCAACTTTGTCTTAGGAGTTGTTCCAATTCACATCCGATATCCATCCTTAAGTATCCCATCTAAATATCCCATTTCCCCCCAGCCGCAAAAACCCATTAAAAATCCCCATCTAAATATTCCATTTCCCTATGAAATCCATTGAAATCCCGATAAAAATCATATAATGACTTCATCTCCTCATCTTCGTTGGCATCATCTTTGCCAAATCGCCAAGCTGCGGGTACGAGTCTGCACCTGCTTTTCAGCCACGAAAGCGTAGTACCTGGTTGCGCTGTTTTGGGGGAAGGCATGGAAGAGCTGAATCACTAGGAGAAGCACTTACTGACCTTAAGCTGATTTATGAACTATCGCAGAACATCATGTGTATATATATATATATATATCATATATTATATGTTATATGCTATATTTTAAACATTATATATTATATATTATACACTATATATTGTATATTATATATTACATAATTACATATTATAATATATATATATACCTAGAGAATTAATCATTATATTGTAGCTCCCTAAACTATGCTAGTTAATTAAACATCATTCTTGGTATCTTAAGTCGTCGCGCCAACGTCCCCAGCACCGCCCAGCCTCCACATGTCTGCGATGTCATCCAACTCATCCGGTTCTTCGGGCACGAAGCTGGACCTGTGACCAGCTGGAGATACCAGCTGGGCTAGCCCAGAAGAATATTAGTACCTGGTCGGTGGTATACCTACCCCTCTGAAAAATATGAAAGGCAGTTGGGATGATTATTCCCAATATATGGAAAAAACATGTTTGAAACCACCAGTTTGTCCCAGTTTGCTGTGCGCGTCACGTTGCCAATGACGTGACCCGTCTTGGGTACACTAGAAACCGAGTGAAGTGAGACAGATCCCTGGAAGTGCATCATCCCGGGAGGCAAAGGGCAACCACTCCAGCGCTTTCGAGCCCCGCCGAAATGTTGTTCCACCACCAGCCTGCAGCAGCCACTGGTCGACCATATCCAAGTGAAACTTAGGCCACGGGACGGCCAACATACCAGTGTGAAGACCCAACACATGCGACAAAGGCAAGCCATAGCCCATCTGAATGCGAATCCCTTGATGCCTGAGGATTTCCTTGAGGATTTTGGTGAACCACCGTACGCGCTGCTTGAAGCCATAGCCTTGCAGTGACAACCAGGGCATGAGACTACCGTCTCTCCACTGACCGCAATGAATGGGGCCCGGGTGGCCTGTGGCAAGCTGGAAATCAACATACAATTGGAAGTGGGAGACCCACTTGAGACACTCTGAGCTGTCATGTAACGTCTGCCAAAACCAACTGGAAACAATGCGAACCAAAGCATCTCCGTACCACCTGACAGCCCCACACGGGATGGTTAAAGGTGGAAGGGGAAACTGCAGCTTGCAAACGGAATCACAGATGCAACATGGGCAGGCAACTCAAGTGTGGCAGGTGTGTCATGTCGAACAACTTCCTGACTGATCCGAAGAAGAACCTGCTACCCTATTGATCTGTGTGATACCTTCCAGAGCTGTGTGATGTCGGCTACGCAAGTCCCAAAAAAGGTTGGGGCGGTCAAAGTTGGCAAAAACAGCCCAAGCATCTGCCAAACCATTGTGTCGAAAACACCAAGCAGCAAAAACCGAAGGCGCGACCTCTTCATTTTGATGGGCCGCCACACGCGTGATGATCGTTGAGCCCTGCCTAGAACGAATGCATTGTTGAATAGCACTCCACAAATCAGCGTGGCGCTGTTGGCCCGAACAGTTCCTCCATGAAGTAAACGTCGAAACTTTTTGACAACCGCCTCACAATCAGTCCACAAAAACACTCTCCCGGAGTAGTGACTAACCAATTGCAGTGCTCTCCAAATGGCGTAAACCTCAGCCCGGACAGCGCTCTGAAGGAGACCTGGCAGGACTCCCCAATCGAGCGCACGGCTATGCTTGGAATCAAAAACACTGGCACAAGATGCTTGAACCACCGCCCACCCGGCCATTCGGGTGGCACTTGAGTGTTGATCAAAACAACAGCCATCTGTGAATAAGTGAACATCCTCGCAAAATGCAATTTCCGGCACAGGTGAAACTGACAAATGCGAAAAATACTGATTCCATTCAACCGCAGTCGTGGGTGCTAAGGACCACCCTGCACAAATGAGGGATTCGGGCAAATCCCGGATGGCAGCAAGGAGCCTAGGCTGTGATACCTGCTGTCAGTGCATTGGCAGAATGGGCAAATGTCGGACGACGCTTCTTGACAATGTACCTTTCCATCTTGGGTAATATGTGTGCCATTGAGCACCTTGCGAAACAGTGCCTGGTCCGCTACATCTAACTTATTCAACCAAACCCTTGTGTCCAAGGGGTCAGATTCAGCAAGACCCTGGAAACACTGCCGATGGGCTGTATGAGAGGCAACAAAGTGTGGCCATTGCAATGCAACCCTATATAGCAACTCTGCAAACGAAATTCCAAACAGTGAAAAGGGGCACAACATGTCATGAATGCAACCCCGCCCATCAATGTGCCAGCCCAATGTTTGAATCCTAGTACACAAGGTATGTGTGATACTATTAGGCGGGACAGCGGTCTCACCTGCAACAATGTCAGCAAGAACCTGTTCAACCCTGTCGGGCGTGCCACAATCTCTGGTCAAACGAAAAGTCTGCAAAATGATCCAGCCAAGCGGATCAAGGTCAAGGGCTTCAATGAGGCCCAACTGCACCATGGGGTTAGCCCCGGAAGCTTCCGCCCTCAATCCTTTCATTGCACCAGACCTCAAGGTGGCAAACGTTTGGGAGCTCAAAGTGACAGCAGCGACACCATGCAACGCCCGGGGCCATGCCGAGCATCTGATGGCACGTGTTTTCTGAGCATAGCCACTAGCAGACAAGCGCAATTTGGTCCACATCGGAGCGATTCCCACAACTCTCTCCATCAACGATGCATTAGTGTGCTGTCGGGTAAGCTGGACATGAGCACCCAAATTACGGCAGTTCGACGCCAGATGTAAATCCTGGGCACGGAGAGATTGCCGACCATCACGGCAGACCGACCATGTAATCTTCTTCCGCTGATCCAGGAGCAGATCCAGAGACCCTGTGAAATTTTCAACACACTGAAACACTGAACCCATTAGTGCAGGATTTGTGAGAAGCACTTGCCAGTCATCGACATAAGACAAGGGTTGACACAAAGGAAAGAAATGCGTCATCCACATATGAAAAAGGATGTCGACCACCATCATGCCAACACATGACAAAGCACAACCTTCAGGCAGGCCACAGTTGCTAAATGCCGGTGCAGTGAGACTACCACATTGAGGAGGAACCTCCGAGCCATAGCTGAAAGTGCACCAGCCCATCCACGAATTACACCAAACGGAATGCCAAGCAGAGCGCAACTTTCCATAACCACAACCCTGGGCAAAAAGTTAAAGGCTTTCTGGATGTCGACTATGAGGCCACAGAGGGAAATTCCTTGTTTCAATGGACCAAAGAATGTGAGACCAAACTTGCCCGGCATAACGGTGGGGGCGACTCCCATAGAGACCAAGAGGAAGAGACTTTTCCAAAGACCGGATGGCATGTTTGGCATGGAACGTTCCCCAACATCTATACAGGATACCAAGCACCGTAATGGGACGGAAATCCAACACCTTTTCAGGGCAAGCGGTCTTTGCAAGACGTGACACTCGTCCTGCAACAACTTGCTGAGGCCATTGACCAGTGAGTTCAGCCTGCTGAAACATGCAAAGGAAATTGTGCAAAGCCCCGCTTGGCATAGCTTTCAGGTCAGCAATGGTAACACCATCAAGCCCCCCTGAGGTGGAGGCTGATCTATGGGCAATGCAGTCTGAAAGGGTACCTACGTCCATGGAAGGCCAGTGCAGGGAAGTCTGGGGCCGAAAACGCCGTGCAAAGTCCAAAATGGTATTCCACCGATCCTGGGGGACGTCACGGTGGCGCTCCCACATCCCTTTCCATGTGCTCAAGAACATATGGGACAGCTCATGCAAATGTACCAACCTGCGAAAGTTGAGTCACTGGGCTACCAAGCTGTAGGCCTTCAACAGTCTCTAACCACAGACAATCATGATCAGCATGGACAACCGGCAACTCAGCCCCATTACAAACTATGGGTTGGTCGCCAGCAAATTGGATAGGTTTATCCAACACAACGGACATGTCTTCATGGCGAACTTCAACAATGTGAGCAGGAATCTGCCGCAACAAAGCATCAACACCGTTAGGTTGAAAGGTTTGGAGACCCCGAAAAATGGCATTGGGGTCACTTTCTCTCCGCAGTTTGGCATACAGGCGGGAGGAAGCCTGAAGCTCACTCTCAAACTTGCGCAATGCTACCAACATGGTGTCAGAAATTGCAAGAGCTACCGTGGCACTAGGCGGACAAAACGGAATCATGTCAGGGGATCCCAACGTACGAGACTCACAGTGTTGCCACCAGTCAGTGAAACATGATGCGGAAAAATGTCCTGTGAAACATGGACAGCAACCAGCAACTGTTGGAGTTCAGGTGAGACATAGCAAAAATCTTTCCGTGTAGCACCCTTACAAGAAACCGAAAAAGGTCTACCACAATGTTGGTGTGCTATATCCTGTAGATCCCGGAACCCGGCAGCCTCAAGCTGAGTGAAAACTGGTAGCGAATGCCGTTCAACGTTCCAATCACCAGCAATGAACCTGGGGCCTCTGGCAAGATAACACACATGGTTGGCAACACTATGGAGGAGAGCCGCATTATTCATTTTCTGATGAGGGTAAAAGCTACTGTCAGGTTCACCATAGACAGTTCCACCTGTAACCCACACATCTTGCAAAAGGGTGGTTGTGACAACTGCACGGGAAGACTGCAACATCTCAGGCGGCAAATCAGTCGGCACAGCACGAGTGGGGTGTTTGGACAACACTGCAACCCCCTTCGAAGACGCATGAAACACACGATTGTTTTGGGCAGGGACCGGATGGCCACCCACGCAGCTTTGAAACGGGCTCCTGGCAAAGCGCAATCCGGAGCGAAACTGGGCAAACGTATGGCTACACAAATGAGTTTCAGAAATGGCCCAAATGTCGCCAAAACTAAGTTGTGAAACAATATAAGGCGCTTTTCCCCGCAATCCGGAAGGATTGAAAACGCCAATGGCAAAATTAGGGCACCCCGGCCCTGGATTGGCAGCCTCACCTATGCGACAGCAAAGGAAACACGTCACAATGTAAGGCCAAAAACCTGAAAGGGGCCATCGAATGGATGTAAAGCGGCACACAGCCAAACCCCAACACGCTACCCAAAGAATCAGGCCCAGGGCTTGCAAACAAAAGGTGGCAAAGCCAGTGAGACCAAGCCAACAAAGGGCAACTGCAAGCCCCAAGCCAATTTGTCATTCCATACCTTCATCACGGGGCCTCTTCGAAAGCAACCCACGGATCCGCTGCATCTGCTGTTCAAAAAGAGATTGAATCGTTTGGTTTTGATTTTCGAGGTGCCCATGCAGTTGTTGCGTCTGGGCGGCAACCTGCCCTTGCAAAGCATGAATTTGCTGGGAATGTTCCGTGCTATGTTCGTGAAACTGGTTCTCCAGACCTTGCTGTTTCGAGAGCAACTGCTGGACTTGGCCCTCCAAAGCATGCACACGGTCTGGCAAATCATCCTGTTCCATCGGCGGCTGCATTTTGGCCAGCACAGCATTTTGGATTCGGTCTTCAATCTGCTGCAAGCCTTCTTGTGGGCCGGACGCTACATGGCTAGGCTGGTATGTTCTCCAAGGGTCATGCAGGGCCCAGGGGTCAGATTCAGCATTACCCCCTTGCTGCTTACCACACAACGCTAAAGTAGCGGCAGAGCCAACTGTGTTAGGCATGGTGCTGGCACTGGTGGTCTCCTGCTTCATCTTGGCAATCAGAAAAGGCCCAACAGAAAACTGGCATTTGGGAGCACTAGGTAAGTAAACTGTATCCGGGCGAACCAACTGGTGAATCACTTTGGCCTGAGCCGTCCGGACTCGCAAACCACGGCGGTCACCGACCCAGTCTTGCCAAACCCGTAACGGCCGGACTGGTCTGCATGAGATGCTGCATCTCCTGGTGGCTGTGTTTTGGCGTCCAGACAACAGTATATAGTCAGACAAAACCTCCTTACCATCTGCTGTCCTCGGCTCGCAGTAGGCTCCCGATGTGCCGCTGGCAGCCAGGAGTGATTCCAACAGGCACTGCGGGATACGCAAACACACAGAAAAGAATTCAGCTTGTTGCGGTGGGCACGGCTTAAAACCCTGTCGGAGAAACTGTCTGCGCCATACATCAAGAATCGGATCACGGATCGGCAGCTGTTCAAGGTTGTGCCAGCCGGAACAATGGCAATCAGCAGTGGTGCATCGTTTCAGCATAAGCAAAAGTGAAACCAATCGTTTGATGGGTGACTGGCAAAATTCCTCCCACTTCTTGAGTTCATCCTTGTAAACCAAAACCTTGAGGGTGACAACATCAGGAGTGTCAACAGCCAAAACAGTGTTCCCAACCGTCTTTTCAACCAACCCTTTCCCAACTTGAACGATTACCGCTTCGGCAAGGACAGGCTCATTGTTGAGAGTGCACCGACACGGAACTGTGACCAGTCCATGAGGCAAAATGGTCTGAGCATCAGCGCCTGACTGGAGCAAGACAACTAAGGCCAGCGGCTCTTGTGAAACCTGGGTCCCAGCCTTTAAATAAGGTTGGGCATCTTGCAAGGTCATCAGGATGAAACCACTGCTGACCGGACCAATTTGCTTCATCGAAAGTTGTGGCAAGACCCGATCTTGTGAACGGAAAGTTCCTTCAAGGACTTGGAGCTTGCTAGGGTCCAGATCAACCGTCTGTGGGGCCATTTTGGATTTGCCCTTCCCCTTACCCTTGGTGGAAACAGGTTTCCCTTTGTTTGCTTCAACTGCAACAGCGAGTTCACTGGGGAGGACGAACTGAAACTTCGAGTTGTTCCAAAACATTTTCAATTGGCGCCATGGTTGCCGATGGTTCAATGCTTCCAATATTTGCTCGCTGCCAAGTGTTTTGATGGCAGCTTTTGCCCTGTCTTCAACAACCCCAGCAGGTATGCCGTGCTTGGCTAATTCACTGACCAAATTCTTCAGCAATTGTCCATGTGGACCAAAGCCAATGCCAACATCATCATGGCAAACCGAAATGGGGCAGGAGCGCCAGAGGCTCTGGCGTAGGGCACAAACATCACCTGGCAAGCAATCAAATCCCCACAACTGAGCAAGGACAAGCCATGTAGTGACTCCGCAAAAGGGCATCATGCTATTGGGCAACCGGTAAAAAATCACATCAGGAAAGCTTTCAGCAATTTGCGTGACAATGGCATCCTCAGTCACTACAACCATCCGATCACTTTGTTTCCAGACAAGGACCGGAGACCAATGAAAATCACTCAGCACAGCCCAGGCCCAGGCAAGATTGCGAGACTCGACAAAGCTGTCAAGGCTGGCAGTCAGACAAGTGATTGATGAACAGACTGAGCAACCGACACGTGTGGGTGACACAGTATCAAGTTCACCAACATGATGACTCATCTCAGCATATGTCATGCCGTACAGAGGTTCATTCACAAAGGCAGAGTCAAGACCATCAACTTGCCATCGGAGGCAAGGAGCAACAGCAACCAAAGACCGGAACTCAGCCACAAATGGGCACCACTCAGGCATTATAGGGAGTGGCCTGGATTCCCCTTTGTTTCCCCATCCCCAAAAGCGAGGGGTGGTAACCTGTCCGGTTCGGATGGCATCAGTAAAAAAATCCTTCATGGACCAAAATCTAGCATACAAAGCCTCAATGTCAGTGGGGAGCCTGGTGCGCAAGATGACATGGGCAAGAAAGCAAATGGACATCACTCCACACAATCTTTGAATCGGCAACCCATGTGGAACCCGATGAATGGCAAGTATGGCAGAACCACATTTGTGTACAAGATGGAAAAGAATTTGGTCAACCGCACCTTCATCAGCAGCAAAGTCAGCAAGTGTGTGTGTGCCATCATTCCCCCATGACCAGGGGCAAGCCAAATGGGGATCCAGTGCTGTTCATGAAGCAAAACAGTGAAGACATGATGGTCCTCAACCCCAAGCCAATGGCGATTCCTAGAGATCCAATCATGCAAAGCAGCATCATCCCCATGCAACCACTGAATGAGATGGAGGGGCGGCAAAACTATGAACTGTCGTGGATTTGCGTCACTCTGGCAAGCTGCAATGTGTTGCAGCTGAAACATGATCTCATCATCAGCCATGGCATAGCCATGAGACGTGATCTGGAGGAGACGAGCATGGCGTTCCAACTCAATGGGGCATGTCTTCTGAACCTGTGCATCAATCGTCGGTCTTTGTGCAACATCAGGCAGGGACAAAACAGATGAAGATGTGCCCTCATGGTGATCACCTCTATCATCAGCAAACACGGGCATTATAGGGAGTTGCCCGGATTGCCCAGAACAACTGGCACCTAGACACTAGATGATCGGAAGTGAAAACCTGACTGGTGGACAGAACACTGGGACCCTCACCACTTTCAAGGTGAAACCCTTGCTCATGAACTTCCGGCAAAGCATGAATGTGTGTCTCATCGGGCAATTTAGGGAGTAGCCTGGATTCCCCAGGTGGACCATTACCCCATACCACAGGCCTAGGTGTGGTGTCAATGGCATACAAATGGGCAACAAACGAGGCTCTCATGTTTGTGTGCAAAGTTCTTAACTCTTCAAGGGTTTCAGGCAGTGGCATGTTCATGACAACATGTGCGATGAAAGCCATCGCATGTGCACCACACATCATGTGAACTGGCAAACCATCTGGGATTCTGTGGATGGCAAACGTGCGAAAGTCCAAATAATCAGTAATGAAGTTAATGATCTCTTCAACCAAAGAAAAATCATGGTCACTCTGAAAGGTATGAACCTGCAGCATATTACCTCGAGGAGAGAACCACAAAGGAATCCAATGGCCATTGACCGCAAAGGCAGTAACAACGTTCAATCCTTGAGTTCTGACAGTCAAGTGACTTGCACACCATTGTTCTGTGATCGTCTTACCTATGGAAGACCAGCAGTTGAAAATCAAAGGTTCGAAAATGGCAAAAGATCGATCCATCAAAGTGTTTGGTGTGTTTTGTCTCTGTACCAAATTAACAATGTGAAACCGGATCTCATCATCAGACATTGAGAACCCGCATTGATTAAATCAATCCTCTCATCTCTGGAAATGTTGACCATCGGAGCCGTGGCAAGAGGGCTGGTCTGGGCATCAGGCTCAGCATCGCCAGCACCCCACACCCACGGGCGATCAGTGATTTGGCATCCTTTCAGGACTTGGACAAACCTGTCACGAATCAAGGAGTGGACTGCAAGTGCCTCATGGCAATCTGTGGGCAATTGGGTGCCGACAAGTGCATACCGAAGAAAAGCAATGGCAAGCGATCCACACAGTTCTGATGTGAAGAACAACCTGTGCTCACGTCGAATCAGTGCACTGTCAAAACCAAGGCCCACAGCAAGCTTTCGCACCACGGAGTTCAAGAGGTCATGACAGGCATCAATGCCATCCCAAGTAAAAACTTGCAAAACATCCTTGACAGGAGACATGAAAACCGGGATCCAATGTTTGTTCACAAGCATTGAAGTGATGACCAACAAACCCTTGTCACGGATGTCGGTGTGATCCTTGGCCCAAAAGGTGCAATCGAAGCCCCTACCTTGAACCCATGCAGAAGAAATCAATGGGTCAATAACACAAACCTGAGTAAGCGGGTTGGGGAACTTCAACTGATGATCCCTGTGAATCAGAGTCAGTGCGTGCAAATGAAATCGTATTTCATCATCAGCCATGAAGTGGCTTTGTGCATCCAGAATGCGCAGGCGATCTTCAGCTCTGAAAAATTGGTGCCTTACTGACCACAGCTGCTGGACATTGGTGATACTAGGCAAGGCCAAGCATAAAAATTGATCCCCTTGCAAGCACAGGAAAGGTGATGCATCAAGCCAGGCTTGTTCAGGCATAGCATTCTTGCAAGGCGCTGGACACTGGCCAACGTCAAATTTGGAAACTTTCCTGGGCGGCGAGTGAACTTCAATTGGGTCCTGCACCGGTTGAGTCCATTCGGCAGTGGGTGAGACATCCAAATCGCGAAGCGACTTCACACCAGCAACTTCAGGCGACTGAAGGGTGATCGTAATGACCTGTCCCACTTCCATGACATGATCGAGGTTGAGACCCCTTCCATTCATTGTGATTTGGTTAGCCTGAATGTCACCAACCAACTTGGAGTGTGCCTGCAAAAACTGTGCAATTGTGGCATTGCACTTCGGCTGCAAACGAATTGGGGTATCCCCTGAACCCTCAAAAACGATGGTGCATGAGTCAGCTTGCATACATCCCGCAGTGGTAGGATCATCAACCAGAATTGAATTGGGGCATCAAACCAAGGTGCGGCTTCATCATCATAGTCAATACCCTCACAAACAGTAGGTGGTATCTGTTCCTGAGTACGAATGAGGAAATCAAGGACAGAAGCAATGCTGATATGTCCTGCAATCTTCCCTTCCCACCGAAGTGGAAACAACAATTCCCTCAGGGAAAGCCCCTGGACTTCATGCCAAAACTGTATCATTACAAGGAGTTTGTGATCTTGGACAGTTTCGACATCACATGGCCAAACCTGTCGGCACCGCATCAAAAGCCATGACCTATATCTTGAACCTATATGCTTGAACCTGAGAATTGGAGTCAAAAACCGGGAAATGTCTCAACTCTTCCAGCTTTGCAGACACAAATCCAAAAACCCACAAGGCTTGAATTGGGGCAGCCAACTGACCAACGGCAGACAAAGTGAGACGAACATGTTTTCCAAAGTCAACTACCGGATCCATGGTATTCAGGCTCATGGCTTCGTTCGGATGCAAATGACGGATGTTGGTGCTGCCATCTGGGAGAACAGCACTACGAACAATGCAGCCATGAAGTCCTTTGGACTCCAACCGCTCGCAGGAAAAACCCGACCTACGACAACCACAAGGGCATGGCCGTGTTTGGGAACCCCAGGCATGAAGAGCACAGGGAGCCTTGGACTTACCATTCAAAAGGTATTTGCCATGTGAATCATCATTGACTTTGAAAGCTTGCAACTCGGCATCATCCAAAGAAAGCTGGGTTTCATCCTCAATATCCCACAACTGAATGGACGGAATGATCTGCTGCACTTCCCATAGATTATCTAACGGGGCCCAAGAAGTCAATTGAATGTTCCCAAGTTCCGGTGAAAACAAGATCCACCAAGCCCTATGTCGGCGGCACGGCCAAACTTGGTCCAGTTTGAGGCTTGAGGTCTGTTTGGGTGACACGGTACCCTGTGTGCTGGCAAAATCGGGCAATTTCGGCCTGAACGAAACTATCATTGGCTGCTGGGGCTACGCACTCAAGCACAACCACTGCTGCATTGAGGAAAAAACTTGCATCCAGCGTTTTGGTGAGACAACTGGCACGTGAGTCAAGCTGGCCTTTACCATCCCCCAGGCGAGAGAATGGCTGACAACTAAACCCGGATGAAACTACGGATGCACCCCTGGAATGCTTCCATGCTTCAAAAATCACATTCCTATTGCCGAAATCACCACAAATGTTGTGTGCCTCATGCACTTTCCCATGCAGCTCTAGCATCAGACTGTTCTGGTCGACAGCCACAGCTATGTCAAATCCTGCGGCAACTGCACCCTGAGACAAACCTCCAAAGCCTGAGCAGAGGTCAATTACTGAATGAAGGAATTCCCACGAAGGTCTGTGGTGTCCCATGATCGCGGAGGTCGAACTGGCAACAACCACAGGGATGGGAGCATGTTGTTTCACTCGTACATTGAAAAGGGTGTAGGCAGCAAATCCCTCATTCAGAGTCGAACCCACTTTGGATACCATAAGATGTGCAGCATGTTCAGGATCGAAAATCCTCACAGTGCAAACCAAATCGGTGATACCATCAATATGAACCAGCGATAAATCCATGGGTGAGATTTATGCCATGGCTAGAAATTTTGACAATGTCCATAATGTCGCCCATAGCCTGCCATTCATCAACATGGAATCCACAGACCTGGACCACTGCGCCGCAAAGCGAAAAGACATTGCGGATCGCAGGCTTCATCCTTGTTTGTTTCGGTAAACGAAACGCAATCGGAGAAACCGGCCAGGACGATACTGCGAGGCTTGAGCCAAAATGGCTACGGCCTGTTTGAAACCACCAGCCAGGTACTATAAAAATAGATGTTACCTGAAGGGTATTTTTTGGGGGTTATGATTCTTAATAGTGATATAGATATATATGAAGATTGGCACAATTATGATAATCATTCAACAACTAATGTTGGAACAGCAATGAATTAGGATCGTGTATGTAAATGGGGTACAGTGAATAACATTAGGATACATTAGGGATTACTTCGGAAGAATCATGGACAATAATTATAATTCGAGAAATGAAAAACATATAACTTGAAGATATGAGAAATTACAATAGTTTATATAATTAAATTCAAAATTTCTTGAAATGAGAATCAACAACAATAATGAGGAGTGGAACTGTTTAAAAACTATTGGTTCACACGTTATGATAGTGACATGATCCCAATTCAGCGGACTAAAGCCCCTGAGAATCTACTTGTTGTCTAAGCCCCAAAGAGCTGGTGTGCTTTAAAAAATGGTTACAGCCAACAGTTAAAGATGTTTGTTAAAATGGATATCCAAACAGTTCATCATTCAGTGTTGTTGGATATCCCAGACCATGTTTAAGAACCAAACAATGGTTACAACCATAGAATGATGAATCATATCTTCTGTTTGGATAATGGTCTGGGGTCAAACTGCTTGAGACCCTACGGCAAACTATACTTTTAATAGCTGGTCGATGTTCATGTGCCGCACATGGTCGGTCTTGACCTATCTCCATACGCTATCTCCATCCAAAACAATGCAGCATAGCATATCCCTCGATCTAAAGCAAAAAAAAAAAAACATGCCAAATACCCTTTTGATGTTGGCCAAAATGTATTCTTTGAAGCAACCAACCGGCAGTGTTGTTGCTTATATACCCATTGTATGTAAAGGCCGTGTTTTCAGAGTCTGAACTTCAGGCATGTCTTCTTTTTGATGGTTTATCCCCGACTGTTTGTGATCGTTAAGCACCCTCATGAACCCTAGTCTTTATAGCCCATTTTCATGGATATGTCATGGATATGTCATGGATATGTCATGGATATTGCTGATATATCATGATATATATATATAATATCATATAATACTATATTATATATATATCATGATAAATTTCCAATTTTCTTGAATTCCCCCACTGTTCACACCACAAACGCTTGCAAAACTCAGCGCTGCCCCGGCATCTTGGAGTACGTTCGCGACTTCCGGCGGGAGCGCGGGGCCTGACTCAGATCTACACAGTTACCGCGTCTTTTCTTTACCTTGTTTTAAACAACAGGAGGTATAGTGATAATTGATAAAACAAGGTAAAGTGATAATATGCTCTGGGAACCATTTGTTACTCTGCCATCCTATAAAACAGGAGGTATATGGATAATTGATAAAACATGATAAAACAAGGTAAAGAGACCTATGGTTTTAAACTATGGTTTTGATAAACTATGGATTTTAAACAAGGAACCTCTTATGGTTTTTGATAATTTTGATATCTGAAGAAATTGTCGAAAAAATCCGGGACTCATTGGACTTTCGGACTTTCAGATTCAGAATGAGTTTTCTCTTTTGAAACATCCGACCAAGATCAACCAGGCGCCACACCGTCTCCGGCACCGCATCAGCTGGCCCGGACTCGGCCGACGGCAGCCGGAGGGGTGCTTCATGGGCCTCACCAGTACGTCATGCCCCAGTTCGTTGGCGAAGTTGGTTTATAAACCCATCTATAGCATCTAAATCTAACTATAATCTAAGTACATACATTTGTATATATACACGTGATATATATATATAGTCTAGATATATTAATGATATATACATATGTATATATATATATATGTATTAAATATATATGTATATGTGATTCAACAAATAGATTAGTGCTAAAAGGATCTAAAAGGTGCTAAAGCAACTTGTCTATCTAGGGAGCCCACATGGCAGTGGTTGAGCCGCACATTCCAAAAGGTAAGAATATGAACAAGCGATTTGATGGTTGGATTCATGTTCTGTGTGACAGAATTCAGCACATAGATATTCTGAGGCATTCTGGTTCTGGTTGGGGGTCTCGGTCTGACCCTAAAAGTTTCACCAAGTTGGTCATGGACTCAGACCCAGCAACCAGCTGCGGCCCACACGTGGCAACCTTCAGAGTATTGGACTTTAGATTTAGATTAAACATGATTAAACATTATCAAAATTGACTTAGACTTCTTGACATCTGCAAGAGTGACATACCGTGACCCTCTGTGTAGCTATGATGCATCAAACATCTTACCGTCCTATTTTCGTGGTTGATCATGGTTGATCCAAGCCAATCCAGTAACGTCATGCCCAGGTTAATAAACCCTGACTGGTTGGCGGTATACCTATAGCCCTCTGAAAAATATGCTCGTCAGTTGCGATGATGAAATTCCCCATTTTTGTGGAAAGTCATAAAATTCCATGGTTCCAAACCACCAACCAGCTGATTCTTAAAATTGGAGAGGTTACCCTCAAAAGTGATAAACCTGTGCTAAAATTGGCACCACCGGCAGCGTAGCAAACTCGTGGATGCAATTTCGATTAACATAGCAATCCCATTGAAATCCATTGAAATCCACAACTGTAGAACTGCATAACCCATTATAAGCCCAGCAGATCCCAGTTTGTGTCTACCCAAATACTTTACGACTTTTCTTGTTGCTGTGAACACCTCCTTTCACTAAGTGCCACACCAGTCCCAGCGGTACCACATCAGCTGCTGGCTCTGCCACCGGCAGACGGAGGGGCGTCGGATGGGCCTTGGGGTGCGATCCATTGCCCTCTGCGAAACTAGGAGTTGGCTATGGAAAATCACCATTTTGAATAGGAAATGATAAAATAACTAGAAGGAAAATATCGTTGAAGAGGTAATGATAAAATCGGTATCACCATGTATCACCGTTTTTGTTATACCATTATCTCCATATGGAAAATCAACTATAACTGGCCATTTTCAATAGCAAACATTCCAGCTTTCCAAGTCAGGTCGGGCAAGAAGTGGAGTGTGTCCTGGTAAGACATGGATCACCAGGTCTCGCCAAAGCTTTCCGACATGTCACCATCTGCCACCAATGACCCTCACACCATGAGATGACCGGAGATCACCAAATGAATATCACCGTCACTTACGATTCGTGGGTAGTGAGCCACTAAGTATGGAGATAATTTGAGTAATGATGTAACTGGTTGGTGGTTTTAACAATCTTGAAAAATATTAGTCAATGGGAAGGATATTTGAAAACACCTATCCTGGTTGGAGGTATACCTACCCCTCTGAAAAAATATGCTTGTCGGGATGATGAAATTCCCAATATATGGAAAGTCATAAAATTCCATGGTTCCAAACCACCAATCAGTTTTTCCCCACCTGCCAGGTGAGGGTTGTTAGATTTTATGTCAGTTGCCTCCTCCTCCTCCTGCTCCTCCTCCTCCTGCTCCTCCTCCTCCTCTCCTCCTCCTCCTCGCCTCCTCGTCCTCCTCGTCCTCGTCCTCCTCGTCGTCCTCGTCGTCCTCGTCGTCCTTGCTCAACTGCGACCCGCGATCCACAGTGTTCTCTGCCGGACCTCA